>JAESFO010000287.1_pt1 | contig 79740 bp, 61 predicted proteins | sample 9269421 | NCBI WGS metagenome assembly JAESFO01 (sample SAMN14502839, study PRJNA617101) | algae metagenome | isolation source: Nostoc desertorum CM1-VF14 and co-occurring heterotrophs from rocky... | place: USA: Clark Mountains, San Bernardino, California | collected 2000-06-05 | reverse complement strand
GTGTTCTGGACGAAAGCACTTGTGTTCTGGACGAAAGCACTTGTGTTCTGGACGAAAGCACTTGTGTTCTGGACGAAAGCACTTGTGTTCTGGACGAAAGCACTTGTGTTCTGGACGAAAGCACTTGTGTTCTGGACGAAAGCACTTGCGTTCTGGATGAAAGCACTTGTGTTCTGGACGAAAGCGCTTGTGTTCTGGACGAAAGCACTTGTGTGTACACCGTAGCCCCTGTGGGGGAGAGGCTTTGAAACGCAGTTTTAGTTTTTCTCTGCTTGTATGAAACTACCCTGCCTCCCCGGCTTGCCTACGCTTTATCCGATTACGCAAAAGTCCTCAATACCTCACCCTGTCCGATTAGAAAAGGTGAGGTTTTACTAGGATGAGGTATCTCAGTGGCTTTGAAACGTAACCTTACATTAGGTTCAAAAACAATTGTGTACACAGCAGTAAAAAATGTTACAGGAGGAGCTAAAAAGCCAATTGTTGAGACTATTCCTGCTCCATTGCTACTGGTGCGCGTAATCTAGCTCATGAATAAGGATAAGTCTTTTGCAGAGCAAGTAACTTATACATTTGTGGACTTGATCCTTTATAAAGGTCTACTTTTTTGACTCAAGTCTTGTTAAAGCAACCAAAGCACAACACTACTATTAATTAAATCTCTACTGGCTTCTAAGCGAATTACACCATCAATTCTACAAGAGCCTTCTTGTCTCTCAATCTCTAATTTGGATGCTCAAGCATTCATTCAATCAACCAGCACTAGATTAGATTTATATTCTGTTAGGTACTAGTAACTGGAACCTCTTTTGTTTCTACTGTTTCTACAAAGGTTTCTCGGCCTGTAATCAATCTAGAGCGACGATTACGAGTAATATAATTCCACGCCCACTGAAATACTACTAGTAATTTAGTGTCAAACTCGATTAAGAAGTAGATGTGAACTAATAGCCAAAATGCCCAAGCAATGAAACCTGTGAGTTTGATTAAGCTTAAATCTACAACAGCTAAATTTTGCCCAATCATCGCCAAACTACCCACATCGTTGTAATGAAATTGTGGCAAAGTCTTACCTTGAAGCCGTCGTCGAATTAGTTTACCTACATACTCTCCTTGTTGTTTAGCTACGGGTGCAACACCAGGTAAAGGTTTAGCATCTTGATGGGAGAAGTTGGCTAAATCTCCAATTACGAAAATGTTGTCATAACCCTCGATAGACAAGTCAGGTTCTACAATTACACGCCCAGAGTAATCGCGCTCTACACCTGTAGTTTCTGCTAAGACTTTCCCCATTGGGGAACCTTGAACACCTGCTGCCCACAATATAGTGTTTGAGGCAATTTCTGTAAATTTATTGTCTTGCTTGAAAGTAACGATACCACCTTCAATATTTGTCACCCTGGTGTGAGTGTGGAGTTCTACACCCAACTTTTGCAAAGATACTGCTGCTGATGCCGATAACTCTGGCACCATGTGTGGGAGGATGCGAGGGCCCCCTTGTAATAGTAAAATTTTCGTTTCTGAGGTGTCGATGCTGCGGAAATCTTCTTTGAGAGTTTTGTATGCCAATTCTGCGATCGCACCTGCTAATTCTACACCAGTCGGGCCACCCCCTACAATCACAAAAGTCAAGAAGGCACGGCGTTTTTCGGGATCTGTTTCTTTTTCTGCTGCTTCAAATGCACCAAATATCCGGCGACGCATTTCTATCGCATCTTCCACAGTTTTCAAGCCAGGAGCAACTTTTTCCCAATTATCTTTACCGAAGTAGGAATGGTTCGCACCTGTAGCGATAATTAATGTATCATAAGGTACTACTTCATCACCCAAAATAACTTGTTGCGCTTTTGGATCAATTTCATTTACTTCTCCCAACAACACCTTTGTATTCTTGCTTTTCTTAAATACAGATCGCAATGGTGCAGAAATATCAGAAGGTGATAGCGTACCTGTGGCAACTTGATATAAAAGCGGCTGAAATAGGTGAAAGTTGCGTTTATCAATGAGAGTAACATTTACATTCGCTGCATTCAAAGCCTTTGCTGCATACAATCCACCAAAACCACCACCAACGATAACAACCTGATGTGGTGCATTCTTTTCTAGTGAGACTGCCATAATCAATATTTCCTTGTGTTAAGAACTTGTAACTATTCTTAACAAAGATGTAACAGCATTATGATAGAGGTTGCTGTTTATTTAGAACAATTGAAAAAATAATAAAAGTAGTCAAAGTTAGTAATGAGTGATTATTTGTCTTTTTTGTTTCATCAACAAAGCCTATAAAAATCCTAATAGATTTATTACAATCTGTAAAATTTTCAGTATAGAAGCATAAACTATTGCCTTATCTTTCTTTGTTAATACCAAGAGAGTATAAACTAGGAAGAAATCGGAAACAATCAGTAGTAAGTATAGTTATACATCGCAGACAGGCAGTAAACGCAATTGCCTTCATAGATAACTATATAATTATTACCATTAGCGATCGCTACATTGATAATGTTGTATCAAAATCCAATAAACAAGCTGCAAAAATTCATTCAAAAACAAAGTTTTTTGCATATAGGGATTTTTCTGACAATTCTGTTAAGTATCATATTGTTCAATTGGGTAGCACTCTCGCAGCGACCAGTTACCCTCAATATGTTAATTACTGCCCCTGATGCCCAACCTTGGAAGCAGGGTTTGATTAGAGACTTTGAGGCTGAGAACCCAGGCATTCGCATTAACTTAGTTGAGGGGCCGAACGCCACAAATTTGCTCGAAGACCTGTATACCTCATCTTTTATCTTAGGTGAATCGCCTTATGACTTGGTGAATATGGACGTTATCTGGACGCCCAAGTTTGCTGCTGCTGGATGGTTGTTACCCTTAGACGATCGCATTTCTAAGGAAGAATTGGCAGCATTTTCACCCAAGGATGTAGAAGGCGGACGTTACCAGAACAAGTTGTATCGCGTTCCCGTGCGTTCAGACGTGGGAATGCTTTACTACCGGGAAGATTTAATCAAAGAAGCAGGCTTGAAACCGCCAGAAACCTTTGAGGATTTGATGCGAATTTCCCAAGTCTTGCAGAAGAAAGACGAGGTTAATTGGGGCTATGTTTGGCAGGGGCGGCAATATGAAGGACTCGTAGCAATGTTTGTGGAAGTCCTTAATGGCTTTGGTGGCTTCTGGGTTAAGCCCGAAACGTTGGAGGTTGGGCTGGATAGACCAGAAACATTACAAGCAATTGAGTTTTTGCGTAGTACCGTCAGCCAGGGCGTTTCTCCTCCCGGAGTCACAACCTACCAGGAAGAAGACACCCGGCGTTTATTCCAAAGTGGTCAAGTAGCCTTTTTACGTAGCTGGCCCTATGCATGGCCTTTAGCCCAAGAAAAGAATTCGCCAATCAAAGGCAAAATTGCAATTAAACCGATGGTTCATGCTCCTGGTAAAACTAGTGCAGCTTGTTTAGGAGGCTGGGGTATAGGGATTTCTAAATCTTCTAAACATCCCGAAGAAGCTTGGAAAGCAATTCAGTACTTTACCAGTCGGGAGGCACAGCGCCGATTTATTTTGAGTGCAGGTTATGTACCAAGTCGCCGGGATTTATTTACAGACCCAGAGATTGTTGCCAAATATCCTCACTATCCGCAATTACTGGAGGTTGTGGACAATGCAGTTTTGCGATCGCCAGTCGCGCAATATGCCCAAACATCAGATATTTTACAGCGTTATCTCAGCGCTGCCCTATCCGGTCGGATAAATCCAGAAAGAGCAATGCAAGCTGCTGCTAATGAAACACGCCGACTGTTGGGGGCAGGGGGCAGGGGGTAGGGAGCAGGGGGCAGGGGGCAGGGAGCAGAGGGCAGGGGGCAGGGGGCAGGGGGCAGGGGGCAGGGGGCAGGGGGCAGGGAGCAGGGAGCAGGGGGCAGGGGGAGAAGAATTAATAACCAGTCCGCAATGACAAATGACAAATGACAAATGACAAATGACTAATATGCATACACTCCGAAGCCGAGAACAACGGACTGCCTGGATTTTACTAACACCAGCATTATTGCTGTTGTTGTTTGTATTTGCCTACCCGATTTTACGAGCATTCTGGTTAAGTGTATTTACTAGGAATTTGGGAACGGAGCTACAACCCGTATTCTCTGGTTTAGACAATTATGTGCGGATGGCAGGGGATGGTCGTTTCTGGCAGAGTTTCTCGGCGACGGCCGTGTTCACGACAGCATCCGTGCTTTCAGAACTACTGCTAGGACTCTTGATTGCTCTAGTTCTCAATCAGGCGTTTATTGGAAGGGGCATAGTGCGGACAACTGCCATTCTACCTTGGGCTTTGCCTACCGCTCTGATTGGTCTGGCATGGGCTTGGATTTTTAACGACCAGTTTGGGGTTGTAAACGATATTCTGCGGCGGTTAGGGCTGATTACAACTGGAATTAACTGGTTAGGAGATCCAACTCTGGCGATGGGTGCAGCAATCTTTGCTGATGTTTGGAAAACTACACCTTTTATCAGTATTTTGCTGTTGGCTGGCTTGCAATCGATATCAGCAGACCTTTACGAAGCCTACTCTGTCGATGGGGCAAATCCTTGGCAAAGTTTCCGTAATATTACTCTGCCACTGCTGCTGCCGCAAATCCTAATTGCAGTCTTATTCCGATTTGCTCAAGCTTTCGGGATTTTCGACTTGATTGCTGTGATGACCGGAGGTGGCCCTGGTGGTGCAACTGAAGTGGTGTCGCTATATATCTATTCTACGGTGATGCGCTACTTAGATTTTGGTTATGGAGCAGCGCTAGTAGTAGTGACATTTTTAATATTAATTGCTGCGGTGGCGATCGCTAGTTTCTTGCTTAATAAATCCCGTGCCAAAACTTCAGGAGTTATTTAATCATGAGTTCAACTCCCCAACCGATAGCAAAAAGCAGGTTTTCTCTGAAAAAAATCTTGCTGCTAATAGCAGTTACATTCGTAATGTTATTCAGCCTAGCGCCGGCTCTATGGCAATTGCTGACCTCATTTAAAGTTAACGAAGATATTGCTGCCGTTCCTACTGTTTATTTCCCCACGCGATTCACTTTTAGTCATTACATTGAGTTATTCACTCGTCGTCCATTTTGGCGCTACATCTTCAACAGTGCCTTTGTGTCGATTACTTCTACAGCTTTAGCTTTGGCAATCGGCGCACCTGCTGCTTATGCCCTGGCACGGTTACGCCCTTGGGGTGAACGAGCTATCCTCGCTAGTGTTCTGATGGTGACTTTATTTCCTGGAATTCTGTTGTTTCTGGGACTGTTAGAAATTATCCAAGCCCTTAGATTAGGCAACAATTATTTAGCGCTGATTATACCCTACACTGCCATCAATTTACCCCTGACAATTCTAGTCCTCAGAAGCTTTTTCCAACAATTACCTAAAGATTTAGAAGATTCTGCTAGGGTCGATGGTTACAACACCTTTCAACTACTGTGGCAAATTGTGTTGCCTATGACCCTTCCCGCTTTAGTGACTACTGGAATACTCACCTTTATTTTTGCCTGGAACGAGTTTATCTTCGCTCTAACGTTTATGACTCGTGAAGAGATGAAGACGATTCCCGTTGCTGCTGCTCAGTTGGGTGGTGCGACAGTATTTGAAATTCCCTACGGTGCGATCGCTGCTGCTACTGTTGTAGGGACGTTACCCCTAGTTTTAATGGTTTTGTTTTTCCAGCGCCGGATTGTCCAAGGTCTGACTGCTGGTGCTGTTAAAGGATAAAAATCAAAATGGCTAAACTTGAACTCAAAAATTTAAATAAAACTTATACTTCCAAAGTTGTCCCGGTCAAAGACGTTAGCTTAACAGTAGATAACAATGAGTTTCTCACTTTACTTGGCCCTTCTGGCTGTGGCAAATCCACTGTTTTACGCATGATTGCAGGTCTTGAAGAACCTACTCGCGGTCAGATTAAGATTAACGAGGTGGATGTCACCTATAAATCAGCAGGCGATCGCAACATCGCAATGGTATTTCAAAGTTATGCTCTGTATCCGCACATGACAGTGTACGACAATCTCGCTTCTGGACTCAAACTGAAAAAAGTACCACCTACAGAAATTAAACAGCGAGTAGCAGAAGTGGCAGAAATTTTAGGATTAGCAGAGTTAATGAACCGCAAGCCTGGCCAAATGTCTGGAGGTCAACGCCAGCGAGTTGCGGTTGGTCGTGCTTTGGTACGTAATGCCGATGTATTCCTGCTAGATGAACCGTTAAGTAATTTGGATGCGCTGTTGCGAGAACGAGTTCGAGCCGACCTCAAGCAAATTTTTGCAGTCCAAAAAGTTCCTGTGGTCTATGTTACCCATGACCAAACAGAAGCAATGACACTCTCCACAAAAGTAGCTTTACTCAATGATGGCTATGTTCAGCAACTTGACCCACCCGAACTGATTTATAACCATCCAGCTAATTTATTTGTGGCTGGATTTGTTGGTAGTCCTCAGATGAATTTGCTTACTCTCCCTTGTAAGGAACGCTACGCAATACTAGGTAACTTCCAAGTACCTCTGCCAAATATACCAACTGTACCACCCCAGATTGTGCTGGGTATTCGCCCAGAAAATGTTCGCATTGCCCAACCAGGTGATACTCAAACGATCCAAGGGCGAGTGTATCTAGTAGAAAACTTGGGTATGCACTATTTGCTCAGTGTCAGGGTTGAAGGTTCACAAACTGAAGCTATTACAGTACGTGCTTTGGTGCCAACAGACCAAAATTGGAGTACTGAAGATATTACCCTGACATTGCCTCCTGAAGATATTCACTGGTTTGATGTTCAATCTGGTCATGCTCTTGTCAGGAGACAAATGTCAAGTGTTAGAGGCTAGTACCGCAAGGCGAGGGCTTTTTAATGGTCTGCTTATTTACGCCATGCTGTACTAGTAACCATACCTGCCTTAGCGCGATCGCTTCAGTAAGTCATAGTTCCGATGTACTCAAAGCAACTAATTCCTATCGGTTCGCTTATTTTGAGGCAGGAAAGGAAATAAATGTCATTTAATGATATACCAAATACCGTTATTACTTTGACGTAAAACTTGGTATCTTTGCTCCACAAATTCAAGCATTTTGGGGGAATATTCTTTGATTATAGCTTTGGGTTCATAATCAATAAAGATATAAGGAGGCTTTGATGAATCTAACTGTTCTATAAGCCTTGACCATTGCTCAGGCAGAAAATATTCAAGTGCCCAACCACGTAGTATTGTTGCTTGAGTCCGACCAGAAAAGTAGTAAATAGATGGATCACCAGCTACGTAAATCTCACCAGCCAGGCTTCCTGCTTGAGAGATAAATTTACCTTCTGAATGAAGGGATGGATATTTTTTTCTAAAGACAGTCTGATATTTTAATCGTGTATCTTCAGTTAAAGCAAAGTTATTATTAACTAGAGTGGCGCTCTTTTTTATTAAGGTTGATGATAAAGGTAAGAACAATAAAAATATGAGCAAAATTGTCGGAATTGGGGAACTCAATTCTTTTAAATAGCCCCATAATACATCTAATCCTTTAGTTGCTAAAATACCTATGGGTACAAATAATAGTAAAAAATGGTATTCCCATAATGCTTTATATTGTAGAGCAATAACACTCAAAGCAAAAACACACCAAATGACAAGTAACAAAGTCAATACATTCTTAGATTTACGCAATGAAGCATCTACTGCAATAATAGCTATTAATACTAAAGAATAAAAATTTTGGAAAAACCATTTTATTCCCGAAATAAAGTCATTTTGAGCTAATGCAGAATTAGCAATAATCAGAGTTGGATATATAAAAAATGTCTGATACAGTATTGAAAAACTATTAAACCAAACAAAGTAGCTGGCAAGGATTAAAAGAGGAAAAATAACTCCGACAAAAATCGGCAAACAAATTTCAATAAGTATTTTTTGAATACTCTGCCGTTCTATTAATACAGAATACATTAATATAGCTAGCCAAAACGAAAGCAATATCAGCAGAAAGATTAATTTAAATAGCAGAACAATTCCACCAATAAAGCCTGATAGTAAAAGGAGGATAAATCTTTGCTTTCCTTCGTTTTTAAAAGATTGAAAAGTTAGCCAAAGACAAAGGAATAGAGGAAAGCCAACCAGCGCTTCAACTTGGGTAAGGTGCCAAGCGCCTGAAACAACATAGTAAACGCCAACAGTTAATAAAGGTACTAGACTTGCGATTATCTGATGCTGAAAATAGCTTTTTAGAGTCAGCAGCAATATTATCGAAAAAAATACCATGTAAATAAGTTCAAAGGCGTGGATGCCAATCTCATTAAAACCAAACAAAGTTCCTGCCAAAAAATAAAAGCAGAAAATCCCCGGTTGCTTAATATCCCAAAAATCACGATAGAGTACCTTTCCTTGTTGCATCTCCAAAGCACCTAGCCTAAAAAATGCTTGATCTCCGTCAAATGGGAAAGGTAAATGTACAAGACCAATTAGAATAATAAAAGCCAAAACTATAAAGTCAATTTTATTTAATTTAGTAATAGTAATCATGAAAGCTTTAATTGGATTTAAATGATTATTCCGCAGTAGTTCATCTACTAACCAGATATAACAATCCTATTTGAATTATAAAAATTATCGTAGACACGCAGGATCTCCTTAGAGAAGAAGGAAATAAATTTACCAGTTATTTAGGACTGCTATAAAAGTAATTATGTAGCTTATTCGTCATTTATAATGTTTAGAAACTGTAAAGAAACTGTAATGGTAAATGGCTATAAGCCTCTGAGTAGTTAACTATAATCTTAACTTTGCTATACTTTTTAAAGTTTGCAAATATTGGCAATTTAAGCAAAACTGCCTATTCATATATTGCTGAATAAATAGGTAGGCACGAAAAAACTAAACTATATAAAGATAAATAAGTCGAATATATTTACTGAGATCACTTAAATACAAGCACTCACGGAACCTCTAAACGGTTGCTTTGATTAACTGCGCCTATATCAGTAAGTGTGTCTCAAGTATTAATGTAGATATAGACACAGCACAATAACTGCATTAAAGGAAATACTGATGGATCGTTCAAAATTAGTTGCCATTATTACAGGCGTGATTTCGATCATTTTAGCGATCGCTTACCTCATCTTAGTCCAACTGCTGGACTACCGGGACATGAAACCTGCCCCCATCAGCCAATTTGACCAAGTGCCTGCGATTATCTCTGTTTTTTGGCAGATTGACAAAATTACTGAAGTGTAGATTATATTTGGCTGACTTGTAGAGAGACGCTATCAATTGCGTCTCTTGTGATTTATGTCAATAAGTATAAACTCATGATGAATATTGATGAAGCCAACAGTTAATTCATAGATAAAAGGCAATACCTATTATCCATTACTCAAATAGTTGATTATATAAGTTTTGTTTAGAGGAATTATCTCAAATTTATTTAGACAAAGTGATTCCATTTGGACAAATATAACGGTAAGCTGTTTCTAAGAAAATTAAGCAAAGATAAATTTTTATTATCTGCGATTACTCGGTTAACTGGGATCAACGCCAGTTGGCTCCAAACCCCAAATTTTTAGTGACAATATAGAGGTAAGTTGATGGCTCAGTTTCTACTTGAGACTGTTTGGCTAGTTCCTTGCTATGCCTTAATAGGTGGCTTGTTAGCCGTACCTTGGTCGCCGGGGATCATTCGGAAAACGGGGCCAAGACCGGCGGGCTATATAAACTTAGTGATGACATTTTTGGCGTTTTTGCATAGTGCGATCGCCTTACAAGCAACTTGGAATAATCTACCCCAAGAAGTATTTATTCCTTGGTTGTCTACAGCTGGTTTAGACCTCACCATTGCTTTAGAAATATCCTCAGTTAGCGTCGGCGCTTTGGTTGTGATTACTGGCTTAAATTTGCTAGCACAGATTTATGCCATTGGTTACATGGAAATGGATTGGGGTTGGGGACGCTTCTATTCCTTATTAGGATTATTTGAAGCAGGACTATGTGCCCTGGTTCTGTGTAATAGCTTGTTCTTCAGCTATGTAATTTTGGAAGTCCTAACGCTGGGAACCTACCTACTAGTTGGCTTATGGTTTAGCCAGCCGTTGGTAGTCTCAGGTGCAAGAGATGCTTTCTTAACCAAGCGGGTGGGAGACTTATTCTTGCTGATGGGCGTGTTGGCAATATGGCCCCTCGCCGGAACTTGGAATTATACAGAACTAGCCCAATGGGCGGCTACTGCAAATGTTAACCCAACAGCGATCGCACTCGTAGGTTTAGCCTTAATTGCCGGGCCGATGGGTAAATGTGCCCAGTTCCCACTGCATCTGTGGTTGGATGAAGCGATGGAAGGCCCAGTTCCTAGTACGATTTTGCGGAACTCGGTAGTAGTCGCTAGTGGTGCATGGGTGCTGATTAAATTGCAACCTGTGTTAAGTCTGTCACCCATAGTTTCCTCGGCTATGGTAGCCATTGGAGTAGTGACGTCGGTGGGTGCTTCTTTAATTGCGATCGCGCAAATTGATCTTAAACGCTGCCAATCCTATTCTGTCAGCGCATACATGGGTTTAGTATTCATCGCTGTGGGAGTGCAACAATACGAAACGGCGCTGTTGTTAGTACTTACCCATGCCATATCCGCAGCCCTGTTGGTGATGAGTACTGGGGGAATTATCTGGAATAGCATTACCCAAGACGTAACTCAATTAGGCGGATTGTGGACACGCCGCCCAATTTCGGCAATAGCCTTTATCGTCGGGACTTTGGGATTAATTGCTTTTCCACCACTGGGTAGCTTTTGGGCCTTGGTGAAACTAGCAGATGGGTTGTGGGAAACGCAACCTTGGTTAGTGGGAGTAGTGATAACGGTAAATGCTTTGACAGCAGTCAGTTTAACCAGAGAATTCGCTTTAATCTTTGGCGGTAAAGCTACACAAATGAGTCAGCGATCGCCTGAAGCTCACTGGCCCATGATTCTGCCAATGGTGATTTTACTTGCCTTCAGCCTACATCTTCCTTTAGTGTTGCAAAGCTTATCAATTTTACCCGATTGGGCAACTCTCAATAAAGATGTCGTACTACTTTTAATTTGGTCGAGTATTTCCAGTTGCAGCATTACTGCTGTGGTTTATTTAGGCAATATTCCTAAACCGATTCGCCTCCCTTGGCAAGGTTTGCAGGACTTGTTCGCATACGACTTTTACACCCCCAAACTCTATAAAATTACCATTATTTTTGGAGTTGCCAAAATTTCCCAACTTGCCGATATGGTTGACCGCTTTGTAGTCGATGGTATCGTTAATTTTGTTGGTTTATTTTCGCTATTAGGCGGCGAAGGCCTTAAATACAGCACCTCTGGACAAACCCAATTTTATGCTTTAACTGTTCTTTTAGGAGTGAGCATTTTAGGAATGTGGGTAACTTGGTCATTTTGGGAAGTGCAGTTTTTAAATTTGATTTCCTAAATCGCTAGATTTAGGTATCCAATGCCGTTTTATTACAAACAAACAGTTTAATATCGTGAGGATAATTCCATGAGCATACAAAATCCCCAAATCAATCTTTCTAGAAGAACTTTATTCAAGTTTGGTGCAGGTGCGATCGGTACAGGTGTATTGACAGCCGGACTAGGATCAAACTTACTTGCAGCCGAAAAAAAAGCTCCAGTAACGCCAGCAGAAGATGATATTACCCCCGATAAAGCATTGCAAGAATTACTAGATGGGAATGATAGATTTGTTAAATCAAAACGTCGGAATCCTAACCAAACCCAATCACGTTTAGTGGAAGTTGCCAAAAGTCAAAAGCCCTTTGCTTCTATTCTAGGCTGTGCAGATTCACGAGTTCCTTCAGAGATTGTTTTTGACCAAGGACTTGGAGATTTATTTGTCTGCCGTATAGCTGGGAATATTGCCACACCACAGCAAATTGGTAGCTTAGAATTTGGCAGTTTAGTATTAGGCTCCAAAGTCATTATGGTAGTGGGGCATGAAAGATGTGGTGCGGTAGATGCCGCAATCAAAGGTGCTCAAGTGCCAGGGCGAATTGGAACTTTGCTTGAAGCAATTAAACCAAGTGTAGAAAGTTCAAAAAAACAGACAGGAGATAAGTTAGAAAACGCTTGTAAAGCAAATATTTTGGCGCAAGTTGAAGAATTGAAATCATCATCAGTTTTATCTGAATTGCTCAAGGCAGAAAAGCTCAAAATAGTCGGTGGTTATTACGATTTAGATACTGGCAGAATCAGTCTAGTTAGTTAGATTTTTTAAAACTCGTTTCCAGGTGTAACCTCGAAATGTACTTCATTGTTCTGCTGCCATGAATTCATAGACATTTATAACAATTACCAATTTTCTGAAATCCCAAATTGCCATGTTAAGTGTTTTGATTTGGCTGCCAATTTTAGCGGCTGCTCTCATAGCAATATTACCTGTAAGTTTCCCTAATCACCGCATTCGTTTAACAGCATTAATCTTTTCTGGGATAGTTCTTGTCTGGAACCTATTTATCCTGCTAAAATTTGATATCAGCAATCCAGGGATGCAATTTAAAGAGTATTTACCCTGGAATGAAACTCTTGGTTTGAGCTATCAAATAGGTGTTGATGGGCTTTCTATATTAATGTTGGTGCTAAATAGCCTGCTCACCTGGATTGCTATTTACAGCAGTAGTAAAGAAACTGAACGCCCTCGACTGTTCTACTCCATGATTTTATTAGTGACTGGAGGAGTTGCAGGTGCTTTCCTAGCTGAAAATTTGCTGCTATTCTTCCTATTCTACGAACTAGAATTAATTCCTTTCTATTTACTAATTTCCATTTGGGGAGGAGAAAAACGGGGTTATGCTGGGATTAAATTCCTGATTTATACTGCTGTTTCAGGAGCATTCATTCTGGCGACATTCTTGGGTATGGTGTGGCTGAGTGGTTCTACCAATTTTGCTTTTGATGCAGTCTCTACAGAAAACCTGTCAACAGCAAAACAAATCCTTTTACTAGCAGGGATAGTATTAGGTTTTGGTATCAAAATCCCCTTAGTTCCCTTCCATACTTGGCTACCCGATGCTTACGTTGAGGCTTCAGCACCAATTGCCATTCTTCTTGGCGGCGTGTTGGCAAAGCTGGGAACTTATGGATTGTTGCGATTTGGGTTAGGTATGTTTCCCCATGCTTGGAGTATTATTGCACCGACTTTAGCGATTTGGGGAGCAGTTAGCGCTATTTATGGGGCAGTAATTGCGATCGCTCAAAAAGACATCAAGCGCATGGTAGCATACAGTTCCGTTGGTCACATGGGTTATATTTTGCTAGCTAGCGCTGCTAGTACTCCCTTAGCACTCGTTGGTGCAGTCGCTCAAATGTTTAGTCACGGTATCATCCTGGCAATTCTCTTCCACTTGGTGGGAGTCGTGGAAGCGAAAGTCGGAACGCGCGAGTTAGATAAACTCAATGGTTTGATGAGTCCCATACGCGGCTTACCTCTAATTAGTGCCTTACTAGTTTTAGGTGGAATGGCTAGTGCTGGTATTCCCGGTTTAACAGGATTTATCGCCGAATTTATCGTCTTTCAAGGTAGTTTCTCTGCCTTTCCGATTCCGACAATTTTGTGTGTAGTAGCTAGTGGATTAACCGCAGTTTATTTTGTCATCCTCCTTAACCGCACCTGTTTTGGCAGACTCGATAACATCGCTTACTATCCTAAAGTCCTATGGAATGAGAAAATACCAGCTTTAATTTTGGCAGCCTTCATCATCTTTTTGGGAGTACAACCCACTTGGTTAGTGCGTTGGAGTGAGTCTACAACTACAACAATGGTGGCTGCAATTCCCTCTTTGGAAAAAACCGTAATCTCTGAAGTAGCGCTGAAATAATAAATAAGAGAGTTACGCATCGATAAAGGAGGAAGGATGAATATCACATTAATTCCTAGTGTTCTTGTTATATTTCGCTTTTTGATATCTCCATTCCTCCTGTTAGATGCCTTAGATGGAAAAAACCAGTGTTAGGTTTATCATCGGTTTTGTAGTAGCCTTCCTCTCAGATATTTTTGATGGCAATTAGCAAATAATATGACAGCAATTAAAACAGCAATTAAATTACCTCCTTCCAAGCACGAATTTGCTGAAGTCATTCACCGCTTAGAAGCAGGCGGCGCAATGTTACCTGATACTCCAGAAAATTTGATGCAAATCATCGGTTTATACAAAGCTTATGCTGTGCCGATGGATTTTTACTGGCGTGACCTACTTTATATTGCTGAACGCGAATTTTTAAATCCACTTCCCTTCTTTAAATACTTCTTACCCAAAGAGTATTTAGAACTGCATAATCATTACGCTGGTGATGATGCCGATTTGCGAATTTGGCGCGGCGAAGCTACTGCACATCCAGAGCTTTTGGCATTTATCGAGAAAGGTGAAACCTTCAAAATGCCGAAATTGTTGCATCACTTGTTCCACGATCGCATTAACATGGAATTTGCTGAAGCTTGTATGCGGGCGATGTTGTGGCACAGGGGGATGGGTGGACAATTTGACCCTTACCTAGATTCAGACGAATACAAAGCCAACGCTGACAGGGCAATAAAAGCTTACTTCCAAGGTAACCCCGTCATGCTGGGGCTTTATAAGCTGTTCCCCGATATGTTTTTGGAACAGTGTCGCCAGATGTCATACTACGCCAATCTAGGCTTATTCTGGGAAATCATGGCCCCGGTGTTCTTTGAAATGTCCGACCGCTATGACGAAGGTACTATTAGCAGCGTCCCAGAAGCGATGAGTTTCTTAGTTAATGGTATATTTGCGATCGCAGGTCGTCCGATTTACCATCACGTTTATATTCGTGGCGAATGCTACGAAATAATCCCCAAATCTAAGGGTTTCATGTGGCTATATGAAGCAGCATTACCTTATGTAGAAGCTGTTTTCTACCGTACTGCACCCTTCCGAGGGACAAAATCTTATAATGCTCAAGCGCGTCAAGTACCAGCAGACCAGAAAGACTTTCACTTTGGTATTCTTTACGCTGATGTATTTCCAGTAGGTACTGCTGGCATTCCTCCCACATTATTAATGCAAGATATGTTGCATTTTTTGCCGCCATATCTTGTTGATTACTACAGCCAACATTGCCGGGGCGAAGAAGATATGTTGATTCAGTTGGGAGTTAGTTTCCAACGGTCAATGTACTGTGTAACTTCTGCGGTAATTCAAGCTTTGCGAACTGCTCTTTTATATCCATTAGATGACCCAAATCCCAAGCATTTACAAGCAAATCGAGAGTTTTTTGAGATGCAGCTAAATCGCTTTACCCGAACTGACTACAATATCCGTGATGCTGCTCGTTTAGGAAGTATTCAAAAGCAAGATTATCGATAAGATATCCCTCCAATCCCCCCCTTAAAAAGGGGGGCTTTTTTTATTATTTTTTTTGGTTAGGGGAGCTAATACCAATTCACAACAATCCTAATACATATAGATTTCTCGTAGGGGCATGGCATTGCCCATACGTGTCAACTTAACGTGAAACCCTCGCAATGACGTTATATCAAGCCTACTCAATTACCAATTAAGTCGTCGGAACCCCACCCCGCTTTTGTCTAGCGACAAAACCTCCCCTCCCCGTAAACGGGGAGGGGATTAAGGGGAGCCAGTGCGGTCTTGGGGTCTCCCCAAGTGGAGCATCTGGCGTGTGGGGTAAAACGCCTGTGGGATAAGCGTTTTTACTTAAGTTGGCACCAATGGGCATTGCCATGCCCCTACCAGCGTATTTGTATCATTATTAAAGTGAAATAGTTGAAATAGTATAAACGCTGTCGGACTCTAAAAGCTTGTATCTACACCGACGGTAACCTTAATTATTATGAACTAGATAATACTCCTGGAATACTCATTAATTCCATGATTTTCTCAAAATGAAAATCGTAAGCTAAATTATTAATAAAATTCCGTAGTACCAGATTTTCCGAAGGGATTTGCTCAATCAATTCTAAAATTAAGTCATCACTACATTGGGCTGCGGCAGTGTAGACCTGTTTTACCCATTCAGGCGACATTTCAGACAATAGAGGAACTAAATCTGCAAGTTTCAAGGTTGATTCTGTTTCCTGTTGCCTTGCATCTGCTATTTGATAGCTTTCTTCTTGATAAATATATTGAACTTCTAAATATTCGCTCAATTTTTCTAGTAATTGTTCCTCGCGGAAAGGCTTGTTAATATAATCATCGCAACCCGCTTTGATCATTGCCTCTCGCTGTTCCTCAAAGGCATTAGCGGTTAAGGCAATGATAATAGTCTTGCAATTTTGAATTGAGGTGTCTTCTCTGGCTTTAATAATTTTTGTAGCTTCGTAGCCATCCATAATTGGCATCCGCATATCCATTAAAATTAAATGTGGTTGCCATGTCTGCCAAAGTGCGATCGCTTCAGTTCCATTTGCCGCCTCCTGGACTGTAAAACCGATAGATGTCAGAATTTTTACTAACACTAAACGGCTGTCTGTGGAGTCATCAACCACCAAGATCCGGTATTCGTTTTGAGCGGGTGCTAAACTAATAACTTGGCGTCTGATTTGCTTTATCTGTATTTCGCTGGCTGTAGCTAGACCAATTTGAATATCAAAGGCAAATTTACTTCCCTCGCCAACAGTGCTAATAACACTAATATCTCCCCCCATTAGTTGCACGTATTTGCGGCTAATTGCTAAACCTAGTCCTGTCCCCTGTTGCGATTTCCTCCCGGTTTCAGTTTGCCCAAAAGCTTCAAACAGCAAGTCAATTTCTTGTGGGGCAATACCACGACCAGTGTCTGTAACCTCAAAGATTAAAGATTGGGCATTGTGCATTGGGCATTGAAAAGAGGCAGAAGGGGAGGGTGCGGGGGGCAGTGAGGAAAACTCTTCTCCCTTACTCCCTGCTCCACTTCGGCTCCCAACTGTTGGAGACGCTGCGCGTAGCTGGCTTCCACATTCGCGGAGCGTGCCTGGTACTATGCTCAGGGCAAGACGCTCAGTGATCACCTCTTCCCGTGCTTCTTCCCCATGTCCCATGCCCACTCGCAGCATCACTCTCCCAGTATCAGTAAATTTAATTGCATTTCCTAAGAGGTTAAGCAACACTTGACGCAGTTTACTTTCGTCAGCTTGGACATACTGCGGGAGGTGAGATGTATATTCAAAGACCAATTCTAACCCCTTGGAGGTCGCGCGGAAGCGCAACATCTCTTCGAGGCTTTCTAAGAGACGAATTAAGTCAAAACTGTTGAGATTTAGTGTTATTCTGCCGGCTTCTATTTTAGACATTTCCAAAATGTCGTTGATTAAGTTGAGGAGATGTTCGCCAGCACGATTGATAATTGCTAGATTTTGCTGATGTTCAGTAGATAAAGCATGATCGTGGCTCATGATTTGGGTAAAACCAAGGATGGCGTTGAGTGGAGTCCGAAGTTCATGGCTCATGTTGGCCAGAAATTCGCTTTTGGCACGATTGGCAGCATCAGCTGTAATTACAGCTTCTTGCAATGCTTGTGACTGCCTTTGAGTTTGCGCCAGCAATTGTGCCTGTTGAAAAGCAACACCCAACTGATTACCAATTTGAACTACGATGTTGATTTCTCCTGGTTTCCATTGGCGGGGAGCAGAGTTTTGATAGCTCGCTAATAATCCCCAAAGCTGATTACCATATAAAATGGGGACAATAATGTAGGCTTTAGCCTGAAAACGCTCTAACAGGTTGATATAAGAAGAATGAAACCCAGCGTTGTAAATATCTGGGACACAGAGGAAACTTGCACCTTGAGTTGCTTGCAGATAAGGATCTTGCACCTGGTTATTCGTACTATCCAAAATTTTTGCTAGGCAACGACCATCTTGTAAAACACCTTCTGTCAGATAAGGGTCATTGTTGTGTTCTTCTATCAGAGAAATCCAACCATTACCCACCGACTCAGAGATAAATTCGCCACTCCACTGGGGATTGAAACGATAGACAACAACCCGATCACAATTAAGCACTTGCCGTAATTCTTGGGTTGTAGCCGCAAATATAGTCTCTAAATCGAGTGTTTGGCGCATCCTTTGAATCACTTGAGCGATCGCTCTTTCGCGTTCTGCGCTCTCACGTAAGGCTTCTTCTGCCAATTTTCTCTCGGTTATATCTGTAAGTGTGCCGATGTAACCTTTAACTTCTCCATCATCTCCAAATTCTGGCAAAGCCTGACAAATTACCCAGACGACCGTATTATCATCATGCAAAAAGCGATGTTCATATTTATACATTTTTTTAGCTGCTATTGCTTGATTCCATACCAAAAATAGCTGCTCGCGGTCATCTGGATGTAAGGCTTTTGCCCAACCTACTCCCAGAGCATCTTTTAAACTACATCCAGTGATTTCACTCCAGCGTTGATTAAAATATAAGACATTGCCATCTACATCAGTGTGAAATATACCAGCTGGTGAGGCTTCCGCTAGAAGTTGATATCGCTGCCGACCTGACTGTAAAGCTAATTCTGCCAATTTGCGATCGCTAATGTCTGCCCAATAACCAACGCATTCTATAGGGTTACCAGCTTCGTCACGGATTAACCTCATCTTTTCATAAAACCAGTGATAAGTTCCGTCAGCGTGTAACCAACGGTATTCGTAGGAGCTATACTCCCGTTCAACAAGCTGGGAAAATTTTTCCGAGATCAGTTCAATATCTTCTGGGTGGACGTGATGGAGCCAGAAACTGGGATTTTCGATAAATTCTTGCGCTTCGTAGCCAACCATTATTTTAACGTTCTTACTAATAAAGGTAGTGCTAAAATCTCCTGAGGTTTTTTTGCTGCTATAAATGACTACAGGGCTAGAGGTGAGCAGATATTGTAGGCGTTCGTTGGCTAAACGCAGTTCTTGTTCGACGTGTTTGCGTTCGCGTAGCGCGGCTTGCCGTTCGCGCAGTGCTGCTTGCAGTTCGCTAATTTCTACTAAAACTGTTCCTACACCAGAGGGGCAATTGTCCTCACCAGGAATTGGAAAATAAGAAGCTAGGAAGTGGCGGATAACATCTGGTTGTTTAATTGATGCACCGCTTAATTCTTGATTAAGAATGGGTTGACCAGTCAACAAAATCTGTTGATAAATTGGTTCCACTAAGGGCGCAATGTGGGGTAAGACTTCATAGATTGTCTGACCAATATGATCTTGCTGGGGCAATCCATTAATCTCCGCCAGCAGTTGGTTGATTTGCACAAACCGCAGTTGGTTATCTAAAATGTTCATACCGACGGGAGCACTGCTAAAAAAGGCATTGAGACGAGCTTCTCTCAGTGCTAGTTCTTGTTCTAAGGTTTTACGCTCAATCAAACCACCTAACTGAGCGGCAACAGCACTTACTAGCAAAAGCAAACGTTTATCTACCAATACCGAGCTACGTTTAAAAAACACTAAAACAGCTAATACTTGGTTTCCAGACAAGATGGGAACACCGAAACCAGCTTTTAATCCTACTTTGGCAGCTTGTTGCGATCGCCAAAAAACTGGTTCTGTAACTTTAGAAACATCTTCTATCCATTCTGGTTCCCGGCTTTGCCAAACTCTTCCTGGTAGCCCTACTCCCAGAGCAAAGTTCATAACTTGGCTGTGTTGGGAGAATTCTGCTAAACTACTTTCCTCACCATAGGAACCCAAGCTGTGTTCTAAATTACCATCTTCATTAGGTATCCATGCTTCACCAAAATCCCAATCAATCGTGCGACAAATTAAGCGTAAAACTACTTTTAAAGCGCTGTTGACATCATTAGCGTTAGTGATAGCTTGGGTTGTCAACAATAGCAAACTGCTTTCATTTTCTGCCTGCTTGCGTTCAGTAATGTCTTTCGCCGTGCCTAACACGTACCATTGCCCATCAATCTCAATCATTTCTGCACTAAACAGTGTTGTCCTGATTTCTCCTGTTGAAGTGCAGACATCAATCTCATAGTTGCGGATAGCTTTTGTCTGTTGCAAAATCTGGGTGAGAAAATTATATTCTTCAGGATTTACCCAAATATTCAATTCATGATCGGTGTGATCAATAACCTGAGAACGAGAATAACCAAAAAATCGGCAAAAGCTGTCGTTAACTTCGATATAGCGTTTGTTAGGAACAGTAATTAAGGCAATTGGATCAGGAGATGACCGAAAAGCTGATGCTAACTTTTCTTCAGAAACCCTTCGTGCTGCTTCTGCGCGTTGGCGTTCTTTTGCCTGCAATACCAAGGATACAAAATTGCCCAGAGAACGAGCGAAATTTTGGTCTTCTAGCGTCCAATGATAAGTAATTCCTACTCCCTCCATACATAAAACTCCTACGGTTTTTCCCTCCAGCCTAATGGGTGTATCGAGTATAGAAGTTATCCCTAATTTTGAGTAGTAAGATGCAGAAAATCCTCTAGTTCTGGGATCAGCATGGGCATCATCTGCGGCGATTTGTTGATCTTGCTGCAAAGCTGCAAAATAAGCTGGATAGTTTGCTACTACCAAGGAAAGTCCTTCGCTATGTCGATTGCGACTGGCCTCAAATAGGTCAAAACACTGAATTTTTGTGCCTGTTTCGTCATACAGCCAGACACTGGTTCGTTCCACCCCAATATTTTTGACAGATGTTTCTGTGATTTTACTCAAAGCTGCTTTTAAGTCACCCTGATAAAGCGTCTGATTTTGCGCCAGTTGGGTTAGCACCAGGTTATGATTGCGGAGCTTAATCGCGCTTTCTTGGAGTAATGTTTCTGCTCCTCGGCGCTGTGTAATATTACTAGCAGTGCCTGTCATACCTATAACCACACCCTCTTCGTTGCGTAAGGCGATCGCATTAAACATTAAATAAAGTAAAGTACCATCTTTAGCTATACAGGTAGTTTCATGCTGGAAGATCGGCTGTCCCTGAAAAACACACTCAAAGGCTGCTTTATCTTGAGCAACTTGTGTCGGCGAGATAAAATCAGTCAAGGCACGCCCAATCATTTCTTGAGGTTCGTAACCATAAATCTGCTTAACTGCCGGGTTGACAAAGGTAATGAGTCCATCAATATCCACCGACCAAATTATATCCTGGGATGTCTCTACTAAGTGGCGATACTGACTTTCACTCTTCTTGAGAGCAGCTTCGACTAAAAGGCGTTCGCTTTGGGAAATTTCTTTACATAAATCTTTGCCAATGCTAACAGGAATTTCTTTAAAAATATCTTCTATTTGTTTGTTGCGAATATTTAACTCAACAGTAACCCGTTGGCGTTCTTGAATCTCCTGTTGCAGTTGGTCATTTTGTTCTTTTAACTGTTTTCTCAGCCTTTGAAGAGTGAGTTGATTTTGTATGCGTAATAAAATTTCTTGAGTTTGGAGTGGTTGACTAATATAATCAATATCGCTGAAATCAAAAATATTTATTTTTGTAAAAAAATCATCTGAAACTCCGAAAAAAATTATTGGAATCTCTTGAGTTTTATAGTTAGTTTTTAAATGTTTACAAACTTCATAACCGTCCATCTCTGACATAAGAACATTTAGCAAAATCAAATCAGGGGGAGACACAAGTACTGTATTGATTGCTAATTGCCCAGAAATGGCACTTTGTACCTTATAACCTTGGTGTTGAAGGATGTCTGATAAAAAATGTAAATTCTCTAGCTTATCATCAACTAATAAAATTTTTATTTTTTGAGCATCCATATCAGTTACTGAATTGATTTTCAATCAGGAATAATTTATTTAATCAAACTGAGCATAAAATCAAAAAGAGAAACTTTGTTAAAAGTAAATAAAATTATTATTGCTTACTACCATAGTTCAGGGTAGGGTATAGAGGTGTTAAATTAGGCCAAAATGCTCTTTAACTAGAGATTAAACTTTGTATAAACGGCCATTACACTGTAATACATAAGTAACTTTTATACATAAACTATTTGGAGGTGATTATACTATAGCTTCACCTCAATTCTGCATCAGAATTCTAAAATACGAGAATGAGAGCTTTGTAGGCGATACCAAATAAAACCGTATGCCTACCTTATTTGATAATAAGGGCGCTGTTCCAGCAAAGATACGATCAATACTAGTAACTCTGCTGGAATTAAACTCTATGTCTTTAACCGAAGAAATTCTTTCCCAATTACCGGGTGATGTTTTAGGAGGTTTGCGCCAAGGCGATCGCATCCTCACATCTTTGCGAGAAAACACCGCACCTGTACCAACGTTAGTTAAAGAAAATCAGCAGCTTTTAGGCGTTGTAGACAACGATTTGCTTATCTGCGGTGGTACTTTGGGCATTTTAATTGGTTGCGCCTTAGCGGTGAAGGGACTGCGGGTGACGTTGATGGAACGGGGTATTTTGCGGGGGAGGGAACAAGAGTGGAATATCTCTCGCAAAGAATTAGATGTGTTTGTGGAATTAAACTTGCTAACAGAGGAAGAATTAGCAAGTGCGATCGCCACTGAATATAACCCAGCGCGAGTTAGTTTTGATGGTGGTACAGAAGTTTGGGTAGAGGATGTTTTAAATATCGGTGTAGATCCAGTTTATCTACTGGCTACGTTGAAAACCCGATTTCTTGCCGTTGGTGGAAAGTTGTTAGAAAACACACCTTTTACCGGAGCGGTGGTTCATCCAGATGGGGTGATGGTAAATAACCAATTCAAAACTCGGTTATTAATTGATGCAATGGGACACCTTTCACCCATCAGCCAACAAGCACGTCAAGGTAAAAAACCAGACGCGCTGTGTTTAGTTGTAGGAAGTTGCGCCCAAGGGTTTGCCGAAAATAACTCAGGCGACTTGTTATTATCATTTACACCTTTGCAAAATCAATGTCAGTACTTCTGGGAAGCTTTCCCAGCCAGGGATGGCAGAACAACTTACTTGTTTACTTACATGGATGCACATCCCCAACGTTTGAGTTTAGAAGCTTTATTTGAAGAATATCTGCGTCTATTACCAGAATATCAGGGAGTAGAATTAAGCAAGCTGAAATTTCAACGAGCGCTATTTGGTTTCTTTCCCACCTATCGCCAAAGTCCGCTAAAAACTCCCTGGAATCGCATTCTACCAGTTGGAGATAGCAGTGGTAGTCAATCTCCCTTGAGTTTTGGTGGTTTTGGGGCAATGGTGCGTCACCTGAAGCGTTTAACATATGGCATTTACGAAGCGCTAGAAACAGAACAATTATCTGCAAAAGCGATTACGCTGCTGCAACCTTATCAGCCAAGTTTGACTGTTACCTGGTTGTTTCAAAGGGCGATGAGTGTTGGTGTAAATCAGAAAATTGCTCCAGATCAAATTAACCAACTACTCTCGGCGGTATTTGAGGAAATGCAGCAGTTAGGTACACCAGTGCTAAAACCATTTTTACAGGATATAGTGCAGTTTTCGGCACTAACGCAAACACTGTTAAAAACTGGTTTATCTCATCCGATATTAGTTGCCAAAATAATTCCGCAAGTAGGTTTGGCAAGTTTGTTAGATTGGATGGTGCATTACGGGAACTTAGGTGTATATACTACCTTCTTTTGGTTTAGTGCAATGCTAGAAACATGGATTAAGAATCAATCAAATGAACAGCAATATTATTGGCATCGTTTGATTGATGCCTGGAAGTATGGTTCTGGTGGTGATTACTCAGATTAAACTTGAATGATACCCGTGTGAGGTTAACATGATTGAACGGAAATCTTTAGGAATCAAATACTTTACAGTGTTGATTGGATTCCTGCGCGATCGCCAAGGATTTCTAGAGGAAGTTCGCCAAGGTATAAGGTTACCAAATAAAATCATTTCTCTGCTAGTTTGCAGTTCCTTATTTCTTGCCGCTTATGGCGGAATCATTGGTGCATACCATAGTTGGATGCAAGCTTTGTCTTCCGCTATTAAACTTCCAGCCCTTTATTTAATCACACTCCTGATTTGTATCCCGACGTTGTTCTTTGCCAATATTATTTTTGGTTCAAAGCGGACTTTTGCCCAGCATTTAGCATTAGTGCTGACTGCGGTTTCAGTCACGAGCGTGCTTTTATTCAGCTTTGCCCCAATCACACTGTTTTTCTTAATTACCACCAATAACTACCAATTTTTAATTCTGTTAAATGTATTCATATTTGCCTTAACTGGGTTTATTGGTATTTCGTCTTTATATCACGCCACGAGTTTAGTTTTAGAACAAGATAATGAAGGTAGCAAAACACGCCAGAAAGTTTTACAATTTTGGCTATTTCTTTACGCTTTCGTAGGTAGTCAGTTAGGATGGACTCTCAGACCGTTTTTTGGCACACCTGATTCTGTTTTCCAACTATTCCGCGAAAAAGAAGGTAATTTCTATTTGAGTGTAATTCAAGCTATTAGCTATTTATTAGGAATCCGTTAATTAGACATTAGTAATTCCATAAATGTGGAGTATATAAATTTATGATAGACAAGAAAAATCGCGGAATTCAGCAATTTGGGGTCTTGGTTAATTTACTCCGCGATCGCCAAGCGTTTTTAGAAGAAATTCGTCACGGAGTAAGATTACAAAATAAAATCAGTTCTCTATTCGTATCTAGTTCCATTTTCTTTGCTATCTATGGTGCAATTATTGGTGCTTCTCATAGTTGGGCACAGGCGTTATCGGGTGCTATCAAACTCCCAGCCTTTTATTTATTAACACTAATTATTTGTTTTCCAACTTTGTTCTTTTTTAATGTTTTATTTGGTTCTCGGAGTAGTATCCAACAACATTTCGTTGTCTTGCTCACATCTGTATCAGTAATTAGTGTGCTTTTATTCAGCTTGGCACCAGTTACACTCTTTTTCCTCATCACTACACCTGATTCTTATCAATTTTTTAAACTGTTAAATGTGTTAATTTTTGGCATAACAGGCATCTTTGGCGTTAAATTCCTTTATGAAGGAATGCAATTACTTTCTCAACAAGATGAAGTTGGCAAAAAAACCCGCACCACTATTTTAAGATCCTGGTTATTGCTTTATGCTTTTGTTGGTATGCAGTTAGGATGGTTTCTCAGACCGTTTTTTGGTGCCCCTAACTCTAACTTCGAGTTGTTTCGAGCAGTGAAAGGCAACTTTTATCTGGATATTGTAGCGGCGGTTTCCGAAATTTTAGGTTTGCGTTAATCTAATATCTTGATGATTAGACGAACCCACTACATGAGTTGCTAGAAATTAGAATGTTGGTCTTTTTTGCCTTCACGTCCAGATGAAGTAGTAGTTAATACTAATTGTGTTCCTGCCGCCTTAAAAAGAGCTATTTGCTGATCTAAGGCAGCGGAATTTTCTGCCTGTTACCTAAACGAAACACGGTCATAGGCAACCACTTCGCGAATTTTAACAATTTTCTCCTGACTGTTCACAAGCACCAATACTTACCCAACTGCTAGATAGTTTTCCATCTAGCTCGCTATACCACTCTTTTTTCCAAATAGGGGCATTATGTTTAAGGGTATCAATGGCATACTGGCAAGCTTCAAATGCCTCACTCCGATGAGGACAACCTGTTGCTACTAAAACGCTAATTTCTCCAACTTGCAAACGTCCAATGCGATGATGAATCACTACCCGATTCACATCAGATATGGATAAGCGAATATCAGCAGCAATTTGATAAAATATCTGCAATGCCATAGGTTCGTAAGCTTGATACTCTAGAGCAATTACTGGCTTACCATCAGTTTGATTGCGAACCATGCCACTCATCACAACCACAGCACCGTTAGCTGGATCGTCAGACTTGGCATAGATTTCTTCAAGAGACAATGGTGCAAAGCTAATGGCAAAACTATCTTCGGCTCTTGGTTTAACAGTAGAGGCAAATGTAGTCGTCATAACCAGGTTCATATTATATGGGCTTTTTCTATTGTCTCTGAACAAAACCCTGCTGGTGTATGTTTAGTTGCTCTTACTAATACTTTTGGGCAAAATAAGTATTGAAAACCCTATACAGCAGTTTTCTTTTGCATGAGGTACAAAGTCACTGGTTTTGAGGCAGGAGGCAGGAGGCAGAAGGCAGACGATCGCAGTCATATCTACCTTTAATCTCTCCATTGAAAAAGCTGCCAACTGAGTCAGAGGTCTGTAAATCTTCCCAAGTATCCTCGTCTACGCCTAAGTATTGATAAACAGATCCACTTTGAAACTCAACTTGCAAAATTTGTTCGTCGCGATCATAGCCTACAGCGATCGCCATTGATGAGCTAACTGGTAACATAGCGATTGGTTCTTCTTCAAAGGGTAGTGCAGGTGTTTCGGCGATAACCTCGTTCAGATCTTGCAATCCTTCATAAGCTTGTATCGGCGCCGGAATTTCCAAAAACTCTAGTTCGTCGCCTCGATCTAGCAACAACTGCAAATATCCATCAGAGTGAGCGATCGCTACTAAACTACTCAAGTCTACCTTAGATAGCTTCATTAATTTTTTACTCTCCTGTTGGCGTAGTCGGGAGTTTAAAGTTTTATGCAACACTTAAGTGCTTTAATAATACAAATGTACTATTAAAGCACTTCGCTGTCAAGTTTTTTTGCCAAGGGAGAATTTTAGGTGTGTAGAGACGCGAAAGCGTAGCGGGGCGTTCGTTATAGCGTCTCTAAGAGTTGCCCAGTGCTTTCACATCTCTACTAGGTTTATTGGTACTTTCTCAATCTACCCAGAAACAACAGCAGATTCCGTTTGATGACACTGAGATATCTCAGTTTGCAAGTAACGATAAAGGCGATTCAGGGCGTTGAGATGAGCGTAAGCTGCCGCTACCACAATATCAGTATCAGATGCTTGTCCAGAGAATATTCGCTCTTGATGCTTCAAACGAACTGTGACGGTTCCTAATGCATCAATTCCTCCAGTCACAGATTGGACGGAAAACTCAATCAGTTGATTGGGAATCTGCACCAATCGATTGATTGCTTGATACACTGCATCCACTGGGCCAGTGCCTACACTCGCATCAGTGAGGATTTTGCCATCGGGGGTAACAATTGTGATAGTTGCAGTTGGACAAGTGCAGTCACCACAGATTACCTGAACGTGTTCGATTTGGAAGCCACTTTCTACTTGAATCTGCATTTCATCTCGAACGATCGCTTCTAAGTCCCAATCTGAGATTTCTTTTTTCTTATCGGCAACTTCTTTAAATCGATTAAAGGCTTTATTCAAATCCGCCTCATTCAATTCAAAACCCAATTCTTTAAGCTTGGTACGGAAAGCATTTCGTCCCGAATGCTTGCCCAAAACAATGCGATTTTCTGGCAAACCGATCGCAGCAGCTTCCATAATTTCGTATGTCTCGCGGTGCTTGATGATCCCATCTTGGTGAATACCAGACTCATGGGCGAAAGCGTTTGCTCCCACGATCGCCTTATTAGGCTGAATCAGCATTCCGGTTAATTGGGAAACCAAGGATGAGGTTTTGTAAATCTCCTGAGTCTTAATATTAGTCAGGGGTGCATCTGATTCGATTGGACGACCAAAATAAGGATTGAAAAATGGTTTGCGAACCTGCAACGCCATGACAATTTCTTCCAATGCGGCATTACCTGCTCGTTCTCCAATGCCATTAATGGTACATTCTACCTGACGCACACCATATTCAATTGCTGCTAAAGCGTTAGCTGTTGCCAAACCCAAATCATTTTGGGTATGAATGGATAGAATCACCCCATCGATATTAGGAACGTGTTCTCTAATTCCCTGAATCAGAGTTCCGATTTCCTTGGGTGTGCAGTAACCAACGGTATCAGGAATATTAATTGTAGTTGCACCTGCTGCGATCGCTGCCTCCAAAACTTGATACAGAAACTCTGGTTCAGTGCGACTGGCATCCATTGGCGAAAATTCTACATCGTCTACAAACGACTTGGCATAAGCAATCATTTCTGATGCGATCGCTAATACTTCGCTGCGAGACTTTTTCAACTGATATTTCAGGTGAATATCAGAGGTAGAAATCATTGTGTGGATTCTGGGACGAGCCGCGCCCTTCAAGGCTTCTGCGGCGGCATGAATATCTTGGCGAATGGCTCTAGCTAAACTGCAAATGATTGGCCCACCGGGTATTCCTACTTGTTCTGCAATGGTTTTAACAGCTTGAAAATCTCCCGGACTAGCGACGGCAAAACCGGCTTCAATCACATCGACACCAAGGAGAGCTAGTTGATGAGCGATCGCTAATTTTTCTTCTACATTGAGGGTTGCGCCCGGTGACTGTTCGCCATCGCGTAGCGTGGTGTCGAAGATAATAACTCGGTCTGGTTGAGATGCGATGCTCATAAATGTCTCCCGTGGTATTGAAGGGATGTTGAAAAAGCTTACTTTGGATATTGTATACAATTTTTTGTATTTTGTATACAATATTCAATATGAACTTAAATGACTTGGCAGCGAATGTGCTGCAACAACAACGCAGTACCCCAGATTTAATTGCCGATGCTTTGCGGGAAGCGATTCTGCGGGGCATTTTTCAGGAAGGGCAATCTCTGAGACAGGATGAAATCGCCACTCAGTTTGGCGTTAGTCGCATTCCCGTGCGCGAAGCCTTGAAGCAGCTAGAAGCAGAAGGATTAGTGACACTGCATCTAAATCGTGGTGCGATCGTATCGGTGTTGACAGCACAAGAGGCACAAGAAATTTGTGAAATTCGCAGCGCCTTGGAAGTGAAAGCGATGCAGTTGGCAATACCCAAGTTCAGAGAAACAGATATAGAAAAAGCTGCTGTGATTTTGTCAGCGACAGATCAAGCAACTGATGCAGGTGTGTTGGCAAAACTCAACTGGGAATTTCATGCGACGCTGTACGCCACTGCTGAACGTCCCCGGTTGCTGGCGATGATTAAAACTTTACACGTTAATTGCGATCGCTATGTTCGCGTACAATTAGCGCAGATGGATTACCAAGAGCGATCGCAAAAAGAACACTATCAACTCTTAGATGCTTGTCAAAAGCAGGATACAAAAGCTGCTGTCAGATTACTAAAACGACACATTGACACCGCAGGAGAACAGCTAATTGCATACTTACAGCAAATTGCTCAGAAGCGGTGAGTAGGAGTGCAAGGTCTTACACTCCGACTAAAGCGCTTTCTCAATCCAAGCAACACGAGTGAGTATCCAACCATCTACTTCTTGAGCGATGACACTCCCCTCTACCTGAAATCCAAGCTGTTGTAAATATGTTTCAATGTCCAGAGGAATTATTCCTCGGCTGCGACTACTGTAGCTACTGATAATTAATCGTCCTGCTGGTGCAACCAGTTGTTCAAGCAGTCGCCTTAAGTACTCTAGGTGTAAGTTTTCGGGGGCATATTCCAGTAACGTGTGTACAAAGTCATACTGCATCGGTGTTTGGAAAGTGAACGCATTGGCAACTACTAAGTTAGTTGCAAACATAGGTAATCTCCTACGCGCTAATTCAACAAGCTGGAGTGAAATATCTACACCATAAGGAGTTAGATAAAACCCTTGCTCACCTGCCCATTGCATCAAACACTCCAACAATAGCCCATTAGCACAGCCCAAATCGAGAAAAGCACCACTTTTATTGACTGCCTTTAGAATCAGCTTTCGTGCAAATTGCCAGCGTTCAGGTGTACTTTTCCAACCCGATTGTTGATAAGAATTTTTTGAAGATAGATAGGCAACTTCAGTCTCGTTTTGTTGAGCATCAAACCAAGCTCTTAGTTGAGAGCTATTGGAAGCTTGTTCACTCTGATAATCATTACTCTCCATATAGTGATCTACGATAACAGACTAAACGAGAAATTTATACTATTCTGTTCAGAGAAATAGGTAGGGTTGTCCATGAAAAAACTGATCCGGCGTATTAAGAGATTGCTCCAACGTATCCTTAAAAGCTTTGCATCCGATTCTCAGCAGACATCGCCCTTAATAAATTCTCGCCCGTTAGACACATCTATTCCCAGCGTTTCTCCGCGATGGGAGTCTGGTTTAGTGCTTGTGTGTTCACAATGTGCGAACGAGCGATTAGGTTCAACAGCTTCCGAAGACTTAGAGAATTGGTTGAAATCTCGTCTGAAATTTGAGGGATTATGGGGTGAATTTCGAGTAGTTAGCAGCAGTTGTTTAGGAGTTTGTCCAAAAGCTGGTATTACTGTCGTTATTGTAAGTAATGGAAGTGGTGGTAATAGTCCATGCTTAATTGTAAATCCTCGGAGCGATCACGAACTTCTTTACTCATACATCAAACAGAATAAAAAGTAAAAAGTATTTTGTAGTTTTTACTTTATATGGGGTGAAAAATTACTGCTTGAAGCCAGTAAAAAGCGATTTTTCATGGAAACCAATGGCTATAACCCGACTATAACTTTTAAGCCAACCGCAGATAAGGACACTTTTGTAAAAACCCAGAAGCTTTATTGTGGGCATTTAGGTTATGAGTATGTGCTGGCGTAGCTCGAATAATGCCACCAAACAGGTCATCTAATCCGTAGGGAGTAAAAAATTGCCATTGGCCTTGTGTATCTAGTCGAACTCCGACAGCAGTAGCGGTGTGCAGCCAATCTGTGATGCCATCCTCTGTACTAGTGTAGGGTCTGCTACCAAGCCGCCACCGAGTAAAACTAGCTTGATTTTTGACATCAAACTGGTCATCAGGAAATTGTTCTGTGAGAGTAGCCTTTGCTGCTAGTTCTTCAGAACGGTTCCCCTCTATATCAAAGAATGCAATATCAAAATCTTTAATACCTAACCCACACTCATATCCAAAAATTGAAGACCAAACAGTGTTTCTAACTGCACCCCCGGCTAACCACCAGTTAGGTAGATTTAGTTGAGCGATCGCAGGTAATACTATATCAATAGGTGTATCAGCTAAAATCATCTGTAGACGAGTGTTACTATTCATATCAAATCCCTGGGATTATCAACTAGAAGGTGAAAATATTATCATTCAGATTTCATTAAGCTTACGGTCTTGATAGACCTACTATGACACTTAGCAGGTTAAGGTTTACTAGGGTAACTTCTGGAATCATAGTATAAAGGGAACAGGGTTTTACGGAAGGTTAAATTGTGAATTTCAAATTTATAATTTTTATTTATGGAAGATTTATTTGCGCGGCTAGAACGCACACTCAATCCTGAACTACCTTCCTTAACAGAGTCACAACAACAACTTCTACAAGAACTTAGCATTGATGAAAATCAACCCGGTACAATTCTGCGGGATTTTCAAACCCTGATAGATTTCTTACAACCAAATGGAGTGGAAGTTAGTAGTGTTAATAACCTTCTACCCTTGAAAGTACTATCAGAACTTAATTCTCGCTTAAGTCACCCAATTGAAACTAAACTCAAACGTCCCGTACAGAAATCATACCCATACATTAATGGGCTATATCTGTTATTACGCAGTTCTGGGATAGCCCAAATTACATCCCAAGCTAAGAAACAAATTTTAGTATTAGACGTAGCCGCCTTAGAATCATGGTCAAATCTTAACTTAACAGAACGCTATTTCAACTTATTAGAAGCCTGGTTGATCTGGGGAAATAACGAAATTTTGGGTGAGCATCAAGACTCATTCGGAAATTTATTTAGATGCATTCAACTTTGGCCCCGGATCTCAGATAAAGGTTTAAAATTTCCTAAATATGAAGACCAACACGATATTAGTTATTACCCCGGTCTGCATAATGTTGCCCTTTTAGAGTTATTTGGGTTGTTATCTATCAAGCAGGGAAAGCCGCAAGAAGGGAAGGGGTGGCGCATTGCTAGTTTACAACGTTTGCCCTTTGGTGATGCTCTGTTACAATTACTATTTCCACTGGGGATACAAGGAGAATTACAGGATGATGTTAATGTAACTTTTGGAAAATTACAGTCACATTTTCAACCATTTTTTCCAGAATGGAAACATAATCTGTTTGTTCCGAAGCAAGGCTTCACTGATGGTATTTATATTTTTAAAGTATCTATTTATCAAGCTTGGAGACGCATTGCTATACCAGCAAGAAAACCATTAGGCTGGCTAGCAGAGACAATTCTTGATGCTTTTGATTTTGACTACGACCATTTATATGAGTTTAGTTATAAAGATCGTTTTGGGCGTAGTATCAAAATAGGTCATCCGTACATGGAAACTCCTCCATTTGCAGATCAAGTGCAGATTGGTAACTTGTCTTTAGAAGCGGGTGCTAAAATGACCTATCTTTATGATTTTGGCGACAACTGGAAATTTGATGTGCAGTTAGAAGCAATTAGTCCACCTGATAATAAAATCAAAAAACCAAAGATTTTAGAAGTTCACGGAAATGCACCTCAACAATATTGGAGTGAAGATGATGAATCAGATAAAGATGAAGAATGAGGAAATAATGGGATGAGATAGCATTAGTTATAATCAGGCAACACCAAATTCTAAAGGAGATGAAACCTGTGAGTCTTCCATATACTGGAGGTTGTCAATGTGGACACATTCGTTACGAAATTCATGCTGAACCGTTAACTCTCTACGTATGCCACTGTAAAGAGTGTCAAAAACAATCGTCTAGTGCCTTTGGAATGTCTTTTACAGTACCACAAGATGCTGTTGTAATCGTTCAGGGGCAACCGAAGGCTTGGACTCGCAAAGCTGATAGCGGACGCGAAATAAATAATTTGTTCTGTGGTGATTGCGGAACGCGATTGTTCCATGAACGGACTTATAACCCAGATACTATCAACGTTAAACCCGGAACCTTAGATAATACAAGTTGGTTACGCCCAGTTGGGAACGTTTGGACACGCAATGCCCAATCATGGGTGATAATTTCAGACCAATTGCTCAATTATGATGGGCAACCAGAGGATATGCGCCCTCTGCGGGAAAAATGGACACAACAGCATCCATAAACCCATAACACCCTACAGCACTACCCCGACAACTCCTAAGATAATATTCTATAAATAGTTAAACTAAATAGCACAGGTAACGCATTCTCAAGGCTGCAATCGAGTACCCTCGGTTGGTAATATAACTTATGACTGTACTAAACAATATAATGACAAAATTTTTCTGGTAAGTGCCTTAATGAACATATTAAATTATTTAAAATAGTAATAATAAACTAAAATTATAAGTTCAGTTTGTATATCATAGGATTTTCTATACTTGTTTGCAAATCATGTTAAAAAAAGCTTATACACTATTAATATTTCATGTGAAAATTCTTGGACATTTTCAATCGATTTATTTAAGTGAAATTTGATAAAAAACAATATTTTGGCTCATTTTCAACATTTTTAACAGTTAATTTCTAAACAAGATTAATGAAAAACGATACACCAGAAGAATTAAACCCAGACCAAGAGATTGGGCGCTTGATTGATGAAGTCATGTCTTCATCTCTGACTGATGAACAGTATCGCAAAAAGATGCAGCGACGCAAAGAAGTGCAGGATCAACGCATAGCACAAGCTGTACCAGAAAAAGGATTAATTATTGTAAATACTGGTAATGGTAAAGGTAAAACCACCGCCGCCTTGGGAATGGTATTACGATCGCTAGGTCACGGGTATAAAGTAGCGATCGTCCAATTTATCAAAGGTAGCTGGGAACCTTCAGAAAAAAGGGTTTTTAGCTATTGGGAAGACCAGATAGAATTTCACGCAATGGGCGAAGGCTTCACTTGGGAAACTCAAGACCGCGATCGCGATCTCGACAAAGCTAGCGCTGCGTGGGAAAAATCATTAGAATACATCCGTAACCCAGATTTTCATCTGGTGTTGTTAGATGAAATCAATATCGCTCTAAAAATGTCTTACTTAGATGTAGAGGATGTTTTAGCGGGATTGGCGCAAAAACCAGCTAATAAGCACGTAATCCTCACAGGTAGAGGCGCACCAGCTGCTTTAATTGAGCGTGCTGACCTCGTAACCGAAATGACCCTAGTTAAGCATCCTTTCCGCGATCAAGGTGTTAAGGCGCAAGCAGGAATTGAGTATTAACTTGAAGATTACTTACACATTTGCAGCGTGTGGCGATCGCTAGCTGTAATGGAATTTAACTGATAAAAGTCTTGCAGAGCCACCGAGTAAGCATAACTACTGAACTCATCTTCACTGACTTTAGATGGTCTATTGCTTGCAGCGACCTGATTCGACCGAGGATAACTGGCTTCATTTGACGAACCATTAACCGTCATCGCCAACTCTCCTGAGGGGTTGAGTGTACCTTGAAAACAATTAAACTCTGATTGGGGCATATACAATGCACCAGTTACCTTGCCCTGTTGCTTTTGAAATATGATGTAACCTTGACCTAGTTGGTTTGATTTTGGGGATTGACCATAAAGATAAATCCCATCTTTTACAGGGAAATTCGCTTTTGGTAAAACTTCTGCGCCTTTTGTAGCTCCTTGAGAACCTGGAACCAACGCTGTGGTTGTAGGTAATGTTTTTCCGCTTTTATCACCAAAAAAACCTCTATCTCCAGAAGCCGCATTGAGTTGACTTCTCTGCTCTCGAACTCTTCTCAGCTGCGACAAAAGAGAGTTTTCGCTGGGTTTCTGAATCTGAGCCGATGAAAATGAAGAACCTGTAACCGATACCACTTGAGTCTGCTTGGCTATAAAGCCCAAACCGAGAAGTAAGCCTAAGCCCGCGAGGGAAATTCCCCACTGACGGGGAGATAATAACTGATGAAGGTTGTTAAGCACCCTACTTCTCCTGTTAAAAAATTAACTAAGTTCTCTAGAACTTGCTTAAATCATAACCAAGTCTTAATTATCAAAGACTTTGCTAACGATTTATATTACTATTGTCCAAAAAAGAAAACTGTCAAAAACTAAAGTTTTTATTTAATTAAATTCAATAACCTTAGATTACCATCACTTAGAGTCTTTATTCTTCATCCAATAGATTAATCCCATCGGGTGAGGTTAATCAGAAATTAACTGCTCTCAATCAATATCAGTTTTTTGACATCTTGTTTTTTACTTTTTAATAAATAAAAATTACTGGCACTATTTTTTTAAATGTCTTTCCGTAGAAATACAGGGTAAAATTTAAATATTTTCCTGATTGTCAGCATAAAAAAATCGCCCCCTGACCTAAATTCAGGAGGCGCGTCACCAAGGTGGTGTAGAGACGCTTTTGCGTCTCTCGGCTTTAACTAGCAACGTATTCTTTGACATTGGCACGACGGCGACGCAGATGAGCCAAAGCTTGATGCTCTAACTGACGGACGCGTTCACGGCTGAGATTCAATCTCTCACCCACTTTCGCCAATGACATTTCATTACCGTCTTCTAAACCAAAGCGTAGGGCTAAAACTTGCCGCTGTTGCGGAGTTAGTTCTGCTAGCAGGTTGTTCAAGTCTTGGCGTAAGAATTCCTGGTTGGTGTAATACTCTGGTGATGGTCCGTCATCTTCGAGCATTTCTTGCAACTCAGTATCTTGGTTATCGCCAACTTTAACATCCAAGGATACTGGTTGACGGGCCATGTTCAGGTACTCGCGGATCTGAGCAGGTTCTATTTCCAGTTCTTTGGCAATTTCGGCTGGAGTAGGCGATCGCCCCAAGGTTTGAGCCAATTCGCGCTGCACTTTCTTGATTTTATTCAGTTTTTCGGTAATGTGGATTGGTAAGCGGATGGTGCGGCCTTGTTGAGCGATCGCACGAGTAATCGCTTGGCGAATCCACCAGTAAGCATAGGTTGAGAACTTATAACCCCTCATTGGGTCAAATTTCTCCACACCCCGCTCTAATCCTAGTGTTCCTTCCTGGATTAAATCCAGAAACTCCATATTCCGCTTTTGATATTTTTTGGCAATAGCAACGACCAAGCGCAAATTCGCTTCAATCATTTTTTGCTTTGCCCGCTTACCTTGAGCGACAGTTTGTTGTACCTCGGTTTCCGACTGTTGGACATGGTCAGCCCACTCTGACATATCCGGTTCGCGGTGCAGCTTCTTCGCCAGAGCTTCTTTGGCGTCGATGAACTTCATCATTTGTTGCACCTGCTTCCCATAGACAATCTCTTGTTCACGGGTTAGCAGTGGCACACGACCAATTTCTCGCAGATAGGTTCTTACCATATCGGCTGTGAATTTGGTGTTGAGGTTTTCCGTTTGGGTGTTGACAGTAGGCATTTGTGCGTTATCCTCTACTCCGTAAACACAATGTATGTTTTCTTACTAAAATGGATGCAATAAGGTAGTACATCTATCGCGAAATTATTGGAAGCTATCAAAAGTAATTATCAATTGATATAGCCGTTTTTGAGACGGTAAGCTCCCAATGATAGGTTCCCCTACCTTCCTTAAATTTTCAATCTTTATATAAGCACACTGGTTGTTTTTGAGAATTCTTCTTTTAGGCAGTTAGTGATAGCCACTGAAAATCCGAAGTCGGTATGAGTTCCACTTAACTTTATAGTACGATAAATCAGGCAAATAGTAAAGTATCTTAAGATAAAATCTTTTATTATAATTCAAAATTGCCGATTTGCAAAAAAAAGTTCAACTTCCTTGAAATTACTGACTATATTTATAGTGACTCCAAAAACCCCTCTTCTGTTGCCAAAAACTACCCGGATAACCGAACTTAATTTGCCCTCAGGATGGGGGGATGTCACTAATTGGGAATTGGGCATTGGTTAGAAATGATCATTTAACTAAAGACAAATGACTAATGACCAATAAGGGACTTCCAAATAAAAAAATATACCATCCCTGCGGGACGCTACGCGTAGCTTGCTTCCCCAAAGGGGTACGTTATAGAGGCAGGGGGCAGGGGGCAGGGGGAGGGAAATCCAGAAATTTGGATAATTTATTTTTTGGAGTTCCCTAACCAATGACTCTCTAAAATCCAAGGTCAGCTTTGGCTAGTTCAGCGGCAGCGAATACTTCTGCGTCAGGTTTTTCTTCCCAGGCTGGCTCACCAATTTCTTCATAAAAAGTTGCGTCGTAAGGACGGGTACGTACTACTACTGGCATCGGAACCGCATGACCCAGAATTAAAGCTTGTTGCTTAGAGTCTAGCTTTGCCAATACCGATCGCAGTCCGCTACCACCAGATACACCTGTAAAAATCGCGTCAATGTCTTTTTCGTCATTTAGCAAAGCGGTAATACGAGTCCCAATCTGAGACATAACTTCATTATCAATACCCGATGGACGTTGATCAACTACCAAAAGTGTGACGAAATATTTCCGCAATTCGCGGGCAATAGTCCCAAAGATAGTACTTTGTACTACTCCTGGGTCTAGGAAACGATGCGCCTCTTCAATGGTAATCATCAATGGCGTGGGGCGATCGCTAGGATTTTTGCTTTGCAGGAATTTATCTGCTTTCTTGACGTAATGCTCGTGGATACGTCGGGTGATCATATTCGTCACCAACATATAAGAGAGCATATTAGACTGGGAACCAAATTCTATCACAACATTCTTCCCAGCTTCCAGACACTGGACAATTTTACTAATATAATTCTGAGGGCAAACCGCTCGCATATACTTCAAGCTATCCATCCGCAAGAGTTTGCGTTGCAATGCCATAATTGAGCCTTTATGTCCCCGCTTCTCGTCGCAGAACATCTCGATTTCTTCGTTAGTCATGTTCAGCAACTGGACAATCCAAGACTTGCCAAACTCGCTATATAGAATATTGGCGTTATCTAAGGCTGCGTCAGAGAGTCCTAAATCTCGGCTACATAACTTAATATCTTCAACTTCTATTTGCTCATAACTCAAATAAAGTTCTTGAGCATCACGCACCCCGCGGCGCTTTGTCGATTCCGGGTCGAGGGTGTAAACTTCCACCTTACTAGGAAAAAGTTGTTTTAAACCCTTAACTGTGTTTACGTTCTTCCCTTCTGCAACGGCTTCCCAGCCATACTCAGAGTGCATATCAAAAATTAAATTTACTGCCGCATTTTTACGGATAACACCAGCTAAAAGTAACCGTGTTAGAAAGGATTTCCCAGTACCAGATTTGCCAAAAACCCCATTACTCCGTTCTACGAAGCGATTTAAATCGATGCAAACGGGCACATCCATATCCAAAGGTTTGCCGATGGAAAAATTGCGCCTTTGGGGGTCATCTTCCCAACCAAAGACCCGACGAAAATCGTCAACACTTGCTTCGTAAACTTGGCTAAAGTGGCTAGGAATAGTTTTAACAGGCAACAATTCCATCGTAGTACTGGTTTGCGGCACAAATGAAGCCAAACCCGTCACTGATGGGAGAAAGGGATTTGTTGATTTGCCATTTGTTGGAGAGAAAGATTCTTCAGTTTCGGGAGTGAACATCAACATCGGCGCGAGGTTGATAGTACCGTATGTTCCACTTCCGGCTAAAACATCTCGTAAAAAAGTGTCTTCCCAACTAGGAGGATTGGCAATAATTCGGGCATTAGCAGCTCCCAATGCTACATCTGTCAGCATACAAAAAAAGCGCGATCGCATCCCTTGCACAACAAGAAACTTACCCACCCGCATATCTTCCACAGAAATGTCAGGATGCAATCGTACTTCTAAACCTTCAGTTAGAGAACCTTGAATAACCGAACCTAATGGCTGTGCTGAATTCATGTGATTAGTCATTGGTCATTTGTCATTTGTCATTAGTTAGTCTCCCCCAATGCACTATGCCCAATGCCCAATGCGCCATTACCTAATCAATCTGAATCGAAGTTGGCGCACTTCCGGTTGGTGGAGTAGTACTGATTAATGGTTTACGGAATTGGGCATAAAGGCGATCGCGCCAGCTAAAGAATGGTTCATAATTTATATTCTCTGCAAAGATTGGCAATCCTTTACCTCTGAGAGAAGCTGGTAAATCCAGATAGGGACCAGAGGGGAACTTGAGCAATATTGATAAGCCAGCTACTGCCAAGTCAGCTAAAGTTGGCTCATCTCCTGTTAAATAAGGACTATCTGCCAATAATAACGTTACCGCTTCCAAGTCTTGTTTTAAAGATGCGATCGCTGACTGAATAACATCTGGGCTATAACCTACTCCAAAACCGAACATTGTCAGTAAATCAGTGGGTACTCCTCCAACCAGACTTTTAAATATATCTGGTGTTGAGGTGGGTAATAAAGATTTACGGAAATTTTGGTCTTGACTTATGGCAGCAAATAGTGCTTTGCGACCTTTGATGCCTATGGACTCATCAGCCCATTCTTCTATTAATAAAGTCAAACCCCGTTTTTTGGGATCTTGCGGTATTATTGGGCGATCGGGATACTCTAAGTCTAAATACTTAGCAATTTCCGTAGAATCCACAATATACTTGTTCCGATCCTTTAATACCGGAACTTGTCTTTGACCAGTCAGCCGGAACAGTTCTACTTGTCCAATCCCAGGCGTAACCTCTATTTTGCGGTAATCTAGTCCTTTAAAATCTAGAATTAGGCGTACTTTCTCTGAGTATTGAGATAGTTCCCATTGGTATAATTCCAGCATCTTGTATACCTTGTAACTGGTCAACTTCTTAACTTTACAATTGTATCTTTAGTTAAGGTAATTTTTCTTTACATTAGTTGCTTGTAGTTAATCTAATTGACATTAGGATTGGACTTATATATGATTTTTGGCAAAATTATCGATTAAAAAATATTATTTTATCAGTGATTAAAATATAAAATAATTAAGTAATTGAGCATACATAAACAAATTTAACCACTCAGTCCTGAGCATTCAGTAGTTACTTTAATTTCTCTAACTGTTAGCCTACGTAATAAATTGAGTTATTTACTCTCTGTAGTTTCCCGAAGTACTAAATTAGTAATTTTGACATTATACGACCCGACGCGTTGACTGTTGATATTAATTCTGTATGAAGATGCACATAATCAGTTCCTCCTTCACAAGAAGGGACGGCGTAGCCGGGGGTTAAATATGTGCAGCTTCAGAAAGAAACGTATGACGATTAACAGTTAACAGTCAACGCGAAATACCATCCCCTATTAGGGGTGAGACGAGCTTAACAAAGCTTGTTGTAACTCATAACTTGTAAATATATTTTTCGATTTTCTAAGAGTTTACGCTACACCAAGCTAGGCTTTTTAACTCCTTTCGGGGTGATGGAGAAAATTTACTCAATTTACATCAAATATATGCTAAGTATATTTCATCTTTGTTAAGCCTGAATCGAGGTTAGATATTTAACCTCATAAACACAAACTCATCGGATGAATAATTTTACTTTCCTCTTCGGTTAGATTTTGTGCATAGCAAAATGTTATAAATCTTTATGTAATGTGTGGACAAAAAGACAAACAAAATTTATGAAGACAAATTACAGCAAATTGCTGACCACGTTGGCAGGCATAGCAGGATTTACAAGTTTCAGCCTTCTCATTACTTTACCATCCGATGCGAAATCCGCACTAAATCCTAACCCCAGTATTTTCAAAGAAGCCCCTTATAATCAGGGTCAACGCCTTCAAGCAAACGCTTCTCTAATAGAAAAAAGCAATACCAAGGGTCAACAAGTAGCGCAGCAGAGTGGTGGAACGCTAAATCCCAAACCAAGTATTTTCAACGAGCCTCCCTATAACCGTGGTGGTACTGTTACACCTAGTGAACCAACACCCAGCACTCCAGGAACTCAACCTACCCAGACACTTCCTACAACTCCATCAACCCCAGGTTCAACCGACACTCAAGGTAAAAACTTGTTAGCGTTGGCAGAGTCAAACGCTTCTTTTACTACCTTAACTAAGGCTTTGAAAGCAGCAGGATTGACTGGAGCTTTACAAGGCAAAGATAACTTAACTATTTTTGCACCCACTGATGCAGCTTTTGCTAAGTTGCCACCAGATGCTTTGCAAGAATTGTTAAAACCAGACAACAAAGAAGTATTGCTCAAGATTTTGACTTACCATGTAGTACCTGGTAAGGTATTGTCCACTGATTTGAAGTCTGGCGAAGTTAAAAGCCTTGAAGGCGGCGCAATCAACGTTAAAGTTGATCCTGCTACTGGCGTAACTATCAATGATGCTAAAGTGACACAGGCAGATATCACAGGCAGCAATGGTGTAATCCACGCAATTGATCAGGTGATTTTACCTCCTGACTTGTAGTTTTTCAGCATCAGTACAACCTATAGCAGACTAGGTTGACATAAAATATTAATAGAAAGAAATCCCGTTCAGATATTATTTTGGACGGTTTTTTTGTAATAAAGTGAGTTAAATTAGCAACCCCACCTACAAATTAGAGCAGATTGATATTAAGTTCGGCTAATCGCTTTTCATTAAAATCTCTTTGCGTGCTCTTGCTCTCGCCTCAGCCTAAATAATAAGTCTTTATATGACGCATACCAGACAGAAACAATTCATGTATTGTTAAAGTAATCTCAACAGGAAATGGAGAAAGTTATGACAACCGTAACTCAAATGAAATGCGCCTGTCCGACTTGCCTGTGCATCGTTTCACTTGAGGATGCTATTAAAGAAGACGGCAAACACTATTGCTCTCAAGGCTGTGCTGAAGGTCATAAAACTATTAAAGGCTGTAGTCACGGAGGCTGTGGCTGTTAATATGTAGAGTGCGTTAGCTGAAAGCGTAACGCACCATTCAAAGTGCGTACTTTCAGCTAACACAACGCCAGTTGCTATAGCAAAGAAACAAGCTAAACCTCTGGTAAAGAGGGGAAGAGAAGTTTTGAGCAGAGGAAGCCTCGACTCACAGTTCTCTAGTCAACGCATTGGCTCCTCTACTTTTACTAGGTTCGGATTACAGACTAGACATTACATCCCGTGCAACGGCTAAAGTTTGCTCAATGTCTTCTTCAGTATGAGCAAAAGACGTAAACCCAGCTTCAAATTGAGAGGGTGCTAGGTAAACACCATGCTCTAACATACCCCGATGGAAGCGTCCGAATTTAGCTGTATCAGACTTTTTCGCATCTTCGTAGTTATTAACTGGGCCAGAGGTAAAAAATAAACCAAACATCGCGCTGATTTGACCACCACAAGCCGGGTGGCCAGTTTCTTTAGCAATTTGCAGCAAACCATTTGCGAGCTTTTTAGTAATCCGCTCAAGATAATCGTAAGTACCTGGCTTTTGCAGCAATTCTAAAGTCTTAATACCAGCAGTCATCGCCAAGGGATTACCAGAAAGAGTCCCAGCTTGATATACGGGACCAGCAGGGGCAACCATTGACATAATATCTCGACGACCGCCATAAGCTCCAACTGGCAAACCACCACCAATCACCTTACCCAAGGTAGTTAAATCGGGAGTGACGCCAAATTTTTCTTGAGCGCCACCGTAAGCAATGCGGAAGCCTGTCATCACCTCGTCAAATACTAATAACGCTCCATGCTCGTGAGTCAGTTCTCGTAATCCTTCTAAGAATCCAGCGTCAGGTGCAATAAACCCAGCATTGCCGACAACTGGCTCAAGAATGACACCAGCAATCTCGTCGCGGTTTTCTTCAAACAAGGCTTTGACGGATTCTAGGTCATTGAAAGGCGCGGTTAGAGTAGTGCTAGTTGCCGCTTTTGGAACTCCTGGTGAGTCTGGCAAGCCAAGTGTGGCAACACCAGAACCTGCCTTCACTAGAAACGTATCGGCGTGTCCGTGGTAGCAGCCTTCAAACTTGATGATTTTATCTCGTTTTGTGAAAGCCCGCATCAGCCGCAAAACTCCCATACAGGCTTCAGTTCCAGAGTTGACAAATCTGACCATTTCAATGCTAGGAACGGCATCGATAACCATTTCTGCCAAAACATTTTCTAATACTGAAGGAGCGCCGAAACTCGTGCCTTTTTCTAAAGCTTCATGCAAGGCTGCAATTACTTCTGGATGAGCATGACCGCAAATAGCTGGGCCCCAAGTGCCTACATAGTCTATGTATTGATTGCCATCTACATCCCAAATATATGCGCCTTTTACACGATCAAAAACGATGGGTTGTCCGCCCACAGATTTAAAGGCACGAACTGGAGAACTGACTCCTCCGGGCATGAGGTTTTGAGCAGCAGCGAAGATTTCTTGTGATTTTGTTGTTTTAATTGTGGTATTTACCAAGGTTCTCTCCTAACGGTGGTCAATAAAAAGCTCTATCTTAGGATAGTGTCAAAAATTACTTAGAATTTCTATCCTATATAAATAGCTGAACCAAAAAATAATAATATGTTATACAACTCGAATAAAGACTTACCTCTAGATATTCAAACTCGATTATCTGAAGCATACCAGGATCTTTACCGAGCAGCTTTTAATTCGGCTATCCATTGGTATGGTGAAGCCTCAAAAGCTCACAAAGTCGCTTTGAGTGCTGTAAAAATGCAGTCTGCTATGGAACGGAATGTTCTTGTTTAGAGCTAGATAAAATAGTTCGATTCAAAAAAACATACCAGTTGCCCTATTCAGAATGGTATCGTGAATCCATGAATTATTCTCATTAGAGCAAACTAGCTGGTATGTCTTCTAACGATTCGCACTCTCTGCATTACGCTATCCCTGTTGAGGAAATTCGCTACGATGAACGGGGTTTAGTGCCTGCAATTGTCCAAGATTATTTGGATGGTACTGTCCTAATGATGGCGTGGATGAATCAGGAGTCGTTACAAAAAACTTTAGAAACTGAAGAAACTTGGTTTTGGAGCCGTTCCCGGCAAGAGTTTTGGCACAAGGGGGCGACTTCTGGACATATTCAAAAAGTGCAGAGTATCCGTTATGACTGTGATAGTGATGCGTTGCTCATAGGTGTAGAGCAATTAGGAGATGTTGCTTGTCATACTGGAGAACGCAGTTGCTTTCACCAAATAGAAGGGAGTGTTGTTCCACCACCAGGGGATACATTGTCACAATTGTTTCAAATAATATGCGATCGCCGCGATAATCCTACTGAAAATTCTTATACCTGTAAACTGTTCGCAGGTGGCGATAACAAAATATTGAAAAAGATTGGTGAGGAAACCGCCGAGGTGGTAATGGCTTTTAAGGATGATGAAGCAGATGCGATCGCAGGTGAAGTAGCCGATTTGCTATATCATACTTTGGTTGCCTTAGCTCACCATAAAGTTGATCTGAAATCTGTATATCGTAAGTTGCAAGAACGTCGTCAATGAGGAGGAGAGGGAGCAGGGAGCAGGGAGCAGGGAGAAAGAAAGAGGCTTTACTGATTTTTGCACAGATGCGGTAATCATAAGTGATTAACCGAACTTGATATGAAACCCTTTTTGCAGAAAAATTCCAGCATTCTTTCTCCTCTGCCTAAATAAGCGCACAGATGTACGCCCCTACTCAGCCAAAATCCGATTGAGATACTGTAAAATTACCACAGCGATCGCAACACTCAAGATAAAGCCTAGCCATAAACTATTGGTAACAGTTTCCGGTTGATCTAATGCCCATCCACCCAAGGGATGACCAATAAAAGAGCCAACAGCCCAGCACAAAGCGTTGATGGAGAAATAGACGCCGCGTTGATTTTCCGGGGCTAACTCAGTGACTAAAGAAGCAGCAGATGGGGTATAGGAGACAATCGCCATAGCAAATACTCCTAATGCCAAAATTACCCAAACTAGATGGTGAGATGGGGCTGTGCCGCTTACCCAAATCAGACCAAAACCAATTGCCCAGAAAATGGCGGAAATAGTTAGCGCCAGTGTGTGTGAGCAGCGTTTTAAGAGGCTGGTGACAGGCAACTGACAAATGATAGCGAACACCAGATGCCAAGCAAATAGTCCGCTAATGGTGGTTTCGGTAAATCCCTTGGGAGTACTTTGTACAAAGACAAAGTTTTTGAAATAAAGCGGCAAAGTGCTGTGGATTTGAGAAATATATATTGTAAAGAATATATTAACTGCTATGTAGACTAGGAAACGGCGATCGCTTAATACTGCTATCCAAGAAGCAATATATTCTGTCTTTTCAGATTCCTTTATCGGCTGTTGTTCGGTTTTACTAATTCCCACATAGACAACCCCAAAAAACACTAGAAAGGAGATGGCATCAATGACAAATAGCCACCGATAACTTCCAATTATCGCGATCAAAAACCCAGCAAGCACAATTCCGATCGCTAACCCAAGATTATCAGCTAGTCGGGCGATCGCAAAAGTTTCGCGGCGATTGTCAATTTGGCTAGCGTCAGCAACAACAGATTCAGCCGCAGGCCAATAAAAACCTATCCCTAAACCACTAATCAAGCTACCAATTACCAAAACAGTAAAATTATTGGTTGCTGCTAACACTAGAGAACCAATTGCTGAAATCGTCGTGGCAAGCAACAAAGTGCGGCGGCGTCCCCAGTATTCAGAATCAGCCAAAGAACCACCTACAATCCGCCCTACAATGCCGGAAATCGAGGCGCTACCCAAGGCTACCCCAACACTGGTTGCAGATAAACCGAGTTGATTGACAAAAAAGATCGGGGCGTAAAACAAGGTAAAGCCTGTGCCGACTTCCGAGAGAAATCTACCAATTGCGAAAATCCATACCTGGGGATGTATCGACGGCAGCCAGGATGATACAGGAGATTGAGAAGCTAATTTCATCAGGTTAAATGTCATGACTTGATGACATTTTTGTAATTCTTATCATTGGCTGCAATTTTCCTCACTCATTCCACAGGGTTTCCACAGGGATTTTAGCAGTTTTCCACAAGTGCTCTACGAATCAATAGGCTGTTGCCGTCTTAACTGGGGATTGTTAATTAATAGTGGTTAAGAACTTCAAGGACTGAGTTCTTGTAAAGTAATGTAACAAAAAGTCGGCTCTAAGACTGATTATTCCGTTCGCGTTTATTTTTTATACAATCGTTTTTAACATTTCGCAGCATTGACAAACCCACCCCCTCTTGGCGCACAATGATTCGGCTTGCTTTTGTAGTTCGTTCAACCGTTGTCATCAAATGTGTAAAATATATTACCAACAGATGTGGGCGCAGATTGGCGGACTGGCGAAAGAGCGTGTGAAGTAGCTCTAAGCCGCTTTACCGCAAGCAACTTGTCCCTCTTGATTATCCTCATAGGAGGAAAATCTCATGAAATCAACGGTTAGCATCTTTACAGAAATTCCCGAAACACTCCACGAATCCTTAAAAAACTACTTAGAAACCCATCCCGATTGGGATGAAAATAGGGTATTAACGGCGGCACTATCATTGTTTTTACTCCAAAATGGAGATAGCGATCGCCGCGCTGCCCGAGTCTATCTAGAGACTTTGTTCCACCACTCCACGGTAAAAATGCCCAGCATTGATTCACCCGCAACAGCTAATCTACTAGACACCCCATAGGTACTGGTATGAACGGCGTTACTTTGGATCATGCCTTAATATGGGCACGGCAAACCGTGTCCCATCAGTGGGATTTTGATCTAAAGCGATCGGCCATATCGGGGCAATATTACAACAAAAAAGATCAGTAAATTCTGATCCTTAAAAAGGTTTCAATAATTTTTCTTGTTGCCAAAACTAGTTGGTAATAGCGCAAGATTTAGAATTGAGGCAAAATTTGAATATATTGGCTAACCGTTAGTACTTGTTGTATAACGGTTTTCTTTTGGATACAAACACCAAACAAGTTCATAGAGGCGCACAGATATACGCCTCTATGAACTCCAACCTAAGCAAAGTTGTATTCAACAAAATAGTCTGATGCAAAAATATTTTCCAGCGAACTCTCTCCCCTGTCCACTGACTTGAAAGGATAAATATCTCAAATAACTGCCTGGTCTGTATTTGAGGAAAATTTATCTATTTTAATTGTCTTAATTTGTCTTTTACTAAAGCCAAATAAATTCACTAATGGCTCCCCCAAGGGTCAATAGTCAAGAGTTAAAAAACTCTAGACTATAAACTTAGGATTTGGCTTCCAATTGCTGGGGGTGAGCAGGAGATTCAAACTTATACCCTACGCCACGTACAGTTTGAATTAATGCTGGCTGACTAGCATCAATTTCAATCTTCTTGCGGATTTGACCGATATGGACATCTACAACCCGTTGGTCGCCGACATATTCATAGTCCCATACCTCTTGGATTAGCTCCGCACGCCGCCAAACTCGACCTGGATGACTGGCTAAAAAATGCAACAAATCAAATTCCAGAGCAGTTAAAGGTACTGATTGGTTATTAAGTGCCACCTCCCGTCGCACTGGATCAATCATAAGTTTTTCAAATACCAAGCGTTTCTGCTCGGCAGTAGTGATCACTCGTTGACGCCTCAAAATAGCTCCGACTCTGACTTCTAACTCTCCCAGCCCAAAAGGCTTGGTGAGATAGTCATCAGCACCTTTAGCAAAGCCGCGAATTTTGTCAGCTTCGTCAGCACGGCTAGTCAACATCAAAACAAAAACACCATTACGACTTTGCATCTCTTGGCAGAGGTTAAACCCAGTTACATCTGGTAAATTCACATCTAGAATTACCAAATCAGGGTTAAATTGCTCAAATAGAGTTAAGGCTGTCTTTCCATCTTCGGCAGCCTCTACCTGATAGTTCTGCTTAATCAGAAAGCGTTGGATTAAATTCCGAACCGCAGGATCGTCGTCAACTACAAGAATCTTGGCAGGAGCCATGACCATTTCTTTGCACAAAAATTCGTAAGATTAACATGAGGGTTGCGTAAAAACGCAGTTGCCACTTAGGGACTAACTAAGAATCTACATGGCTACAGTATAAGATTCCTGATTATTCCAAAATAAATACTCTAATCAGGATTGTGGGCAACGAGAACGCTAAACTTATGTTAGCCATAGTATATAGGCGCTCTGACTTTAGCCGCAATAGTTCTTGACACCAAGACACGTTCTTGATCCCAGTTAGGTGGTAACTTAAAACGTTTCAATTTTAAATCGATATGCGGATATATACCACAAGCGATTATTCAGTATAATTAAAAAAACTCTATTAGGGCACAGTAAGTTGCCAAATTTGAAACAGTAAAGTTGATTTATTCATAAAAACTATGTGTTTTCAGTACTCCCTGGTCAAATTCTAGATTAGAGCCAGAATTAAGCAACGACATGAGGGTATACACGGAGTTCTGACGATATGTTAAAGTTACTATAGTTGAAATTACAAAGTCGATCAAACTAAGCCGTGCTACTATCCTGTTAGGACATAAAATAGGTCGAGACTTTAGTTTCGATCAAAATAAAACCTAAAGCTGTTTTTATTTGACAAAAGACTGCCGCTGACTGAGGCTGAAGTAACAAACTCCCATGAGCGATCAAAATCCCTACGAAAAACTTGGGGTATCAGAAGAGGCTACCTTCGATGAAATTCAGGATGCTCGTAATCGCCTATTCGAGCAGCATAATGGTGATACCAAGCATTTAGAAGTAATTGAAGCAGCTTACGATGCGATTTTAATGGATCGCTTACGGATGCGCCAGGAAGGTAAAATTAAAGTCCCTGAACGTATCCGGTTTCCAGAGTTGCGAGTGCAATCGCCTCCTAAAGAAAGTCCAACCCCTCGTGAGCAGTCACCTGCATGGCTGCAACGGATGCTGGATCAGCCAACACCTGCCGATATACTCTTACCAGGAGCTTGGTTTCTTGGTTTGAGTTCTATCAGTGTGTTTTACCCAGAGGGAGGCGATCAGGTTTTGCAGTTAGCATTAGTAGTTGGGGTAGGCACCAGTATTTACTTCCTTAATCGCAAGGAAAACAAATTTGGCCGAGCAGTTTTGTTCACCCTGGTCAGTTTAATCATTGGATTAATTGCTGGGGGACTAGTTGCTAGCTGGCTGTTACCACAAATATCGTTCCTCAATTTGTCATCGAATCAGTTTTCTACTGTACTAACGTTTATATTGTTGTGGTTGGTTAGTAGTTTTCTACGGTAAACCCTACCCGCAAGTAAGTTTTTATAAAGAAGACATGGTTTATGTGTGTTCTTCTTAAAATTTGAAAGTCAGGAGCCAGAAAACTTAATTCTGGCTCCTATTTTAATTGGCAACCTAAATACTGATTAATCTAATCTGTTGCACCCACAGAGCTTTTTTAGACAAGATTTTTAGGCTTTAGTACTAAATCTACAGCAGTGCTGAAATCCTTAACGATTAAATCGGGGTGGTAAAGTTCCAATTGGGTGCGATCGCGGATGCCAGATTCCACAGCCATCACCTTAACCCCATGATTTTTAGCTGCGGTGATGTCAGCTTCGGTATCTCCCACCATCCAGGTATCAGTAGCCGGGGGCAGTTCTTTTAATGCTCTAGCCATCAACAAGGGCTTATCTTCAATATCACGAGTCTTCACATAGTCGTTACTCAAGCAATAACAACGATTTTCTGGGAAAAATCTTCCTAAATCGTGTTTTTTGAAGGCATAATCTAGTTCCCGAACTCGGCGCATGGTCATAACTGCTAAATCAATTCCAGCTTGTTGAATTTTTAACAGTGCATCCACAGCACCAGGCGCGAGAGTGTCATAGTCAAAGTAGGGTTCTGTATGCACGGTTTGCCGTCGCAACTGGGCAAATTCTTGGGCTTGGGCTTCGTCTAATCCAGAATTCAAGGCAATTTGTTTTTCGGGAACGCGCGATCGCTTTAACTGCCAAAATTCCGCTTTCGGAAGTTCTTGCACTACTTGGTCTGGGCGACGAGTTTTCTCTAAGCAGAATTGATAAACACGGTAGTATCGTTCGGAAACATCAATAATTGGGCCGTCGAAGTCAGTAATAAGTCTTAGCATCGGCGGTAAAAGTTAATTTTTATTAAAATTATCTCAGATGTATGGCTATTTTTTGAGAGATAAATTTAGTATCAGCATTTTATTGCAGCGTACCGCGTTTAATTTGTTCGCTTTCAATAGCTTCAAATAAGGCGCGAAAGTTACCTTCGCCAAAACCTTGAGCTTGATAACGGCGTTCTATAAACTCAAAGAAAAATGTCGGTTGTTCAAAAATTGGCTGGGTAAAAATTTGCAGTAATAAGGGCGCGGTTTGTTGTGCCCCTACAGGAGTATATTCTTGCCAGTCCACCATAATTTCTTGTTGAGCGATCGCTTCTAATTCTAAAAGTGATAGAGGCAATCCTGGACGCTGTTTTAGCTGCGAGTAGTAGCTTTGGGGAACTGAGAGTAAGGATAAACCACTGGCACGAAATTTAGCGATCGCACTCACTAGATTAGTCGTCCGCAAGGCAATATGTTGAATTCCCGGCCCTCGATTGACATCTAGAAACTCCTGAATTTGGGAATTTCTGGAAGCTGGTTCATTAATTGGCAATTGGACACTGCCGTTATGTGAAACCATCACTTGACTGTGTAAAGCAGAGCGATTGGTTTTAATTTTAAATGCTTGCTGGGGTTGAAAATCTAGGATATTTTCGTACCAAGCCACAGCATTTTCCAATTCACCAACTGCCACGTTTAACACTACGTGATCAATGGCGGTAAAAGTGTTGTCGTTAGTCTTTTGTCCTTTGTCAACAAATGACGACGGACAAATGACCAATGACCTTTCTACCAATGTATGAGTCAGTCCACCCCAGGCGGCAATTTTGCCACACTTGAGGAATGCTGTACCCACCTGGCGTTCCTGGGTGGGTTGGAGGATTGTAGCACCGTGTTTTTGAGCTAGTGCGATCGCACTTTCTACATCTTCGACAGCAAAAGCGACATCTGCCACACCAGGTGGATATTGACGCAGAAACTCAGCTACTGGACTTGTGGGTAACAGTGGTGAAGAGAGAAAAAAGCAGACAGCACCACTCTTCACCACTTCTGTACAAGTGTGAAATGAACTAATGCGATCGGTTACTGGTTGAAAACCAAGATGGTGTACAAACCAATCCCGCCATACTTTCGCGTCTTCTACATAGAAATGAACGTGATCAATTTTCATAGATACTGAAAATCCAGCATAACAGCTTATATCTCTGTAAATTTTGCCTTTTTTGCTAAATTTTCAGGTCTTACCCAGGCAAGAATTATGTAGGCGTACTCCCACTTTAAAAAAACAAATGACTATCAGGTTGAATATTAATTTCCATTGGCACAGCTTGCGGTTCGGCAGAAAGGGCAAAGAAAATAGCATTGGCAGCAGTTTCAGGACTGAGCATTTTTTTCCGGTCTACTTTTAGGCTGACGTTATCCCAAAAAGGAGAATCTACCCCACCAAAGTAGAATAGCGTGAACTTGATACCAAAACGCTTGAGTTCCTCTGCCATGCACTTGCTGAAACCGACAACACCAAACTTAGAAGCAGAATAAGCTGCTGCCATTCCCATCGAATGTTTGCCCAAAATTCCTACCACATTACAGATGTGACCAGACTTGCGCTTTTGCATCTCTTCAGCAGCCGCTTGAGTAGTGTAAAAGCTACCTTTTAAGTTGACATCTAACATCTTGTCTAAATCAGCAGGTTCCAGGCTGTTGTAGGGCTTGAGTATACCAGCACCAGCCGCATTCACTAAAATATCGATTTGACCAAACTCAGCGATCGTCTTTTCTATCAAAGTATCTACCTGTTGCGGGTCAGTAATATCAGTGGGAACGCTCAAAACTTGCCCTGGTAAATCATTTGCCATTGTTGTCAAACGAACCGCATCTCTGGCAGCCAGTACCAATCGGACTCCCGTAGGCGCAAGTTTGTGTGTTAAAGCTGAACCAATACCACCAGTAGCACCGACAATAACAACGACTTTATCTTGCATTGTATTATTTACATTTCTTTATATCTGTTTACATAATACAATACTGAATTACAGGCTCAAGTTGTAAGTAGACATCTAAAAAGTATCTATTTGCAGGGTAGTGCTGTTACCTCGTATTCCTTGCCACTCATCTTTAATGTAAATGTGGGAGATGATTCTAAATATTTAGTTAAATTGGTACCTAACTTTAATTTTTTAATAATTGAATTAGGAGATTCTCCGGTTATTTTCCGTATTTCTGTCCCTAATGTGGACACAGATAGTTTATTTTTAGGAGACTTATTTTGTATATCTTGAATAATTTTCAATAATAATTTATCTAATATTTCTCCATTAGATATTTCCATCAAACTTTCTTGCTTTTCTTGGTCTTTAATAGATTCAGCAAATGAATTATCTACAACAGATCTTGACTTCTCTTTTTCTGGTTGATTTAAATTATATTTAATATTAATCTCGCATCTTTCTTGAAATAAAGTTGCAACATCCACTAAACTGTTTAATTTAGCATTGATTGATTCCTCTTCAGTTTTAATTAAATCTTGAATTGGATCAATCACTTTTTCAAAAGATGTAACTTTTGTTGCCATTGACAAAGAATAATGAGTTAATTTACCAGTATTCCGGTTGTCTATATGCAAATTTTGTCCTTGTCTACGTACCCAATAGACAATTAATCCTTGATTTTGGAGTTCGTTACAAAGATGGTTTAAAATTCCATCGCTAGAACAGACTAATATTTCTTTAACTGTTGGATAAGAGCGTAATACACAAGCACCGAATGCAATCATTTTTGCATCAGCACTATTTTTACCTTCAGGGACATGGAGAAGTTGATAACCACGGTTATATAGTTCAATATCTTGCTTCCCAATACTGGGATTTTTCCAGTTAGCAAATGCAATTTTGACTTTAAGTGGATATTCACAAACACTTGCTAAAAATAATTCTGAATTAATATCTAATTTTAAGTTTTCTGCATCCAAAACGAGAAGAGATATTCCTGCTTCTAAATTTATGCTTAATTTTATTATTTTCCTGAATTTTTAATAGTAATTCGCTGAACACAGAAGATTCTAACCAATCAGGCAATAACATCATTTGCAGCAGTTCTTCAGCTAATTTAAAATTAAAAGAGCCAAGACCTTTCTCTGTGATTTTTTCTTCTGGCAGGTTTTTTACTAGAGAAAGTTCCGCCGCATCAGTCATAGATAGTTTAGTATGTCCATTGCTGTTCGCTAGCAAGTCCCCTTCTAGGCAATGAGGTAATGCAGGCTCAAGGAATTGTTTGCCACAATTTTTGCAGAGGTAATTCTGCTGGTCATTGCGACGACCATTTTTATAATATGAAGTAGATTCGCACAGAGGACATTTCATCTTATGATTTAGGTGGTCTAGGCAGATACTTTTCTTTAAGTATATAGTATAAAAAGAGACTGTCAATGTCAGTCTGCATTGCCCAACACAATAAAAACTCAAAATAAGCGGAAATTAAATTTAACCCTTAATTTCTGCAAAACTATGTGGTAGCTCTCTGAATAGCTGAAATTTTAGACAAACTTCAACTAACACGGGCGAAAACATAGTCTCGGGTGCGAGAATCCACGGGGTTAGTAAAGATTTTATTTGTAGTACCAAATTCAACCATTTGAGTAATTCGATTTTCATTACTGTAAAAGAAAGCCGTAAAATCAGATAGGCGGGTAACTTGCTGCATATTGTGAGTAACAATCACAATTGTCAACTCAGAGCGCAAGTTATGGATTAGATGCTCAACTTTCATGCTACCGACAGGATCAAGACCTGAACAAGGTTCATCCATCAACAAAACATTAGGTTTGACTGCTAAAGCACGAGCAATACATAATCTTTGTTGTTGACCGCCAGAAAGCTCTAAAGCAGATTTGTGCAGCTTATTTTTGACTTCATCCCAAAGTTCGGCAGCTTTGATGGCAGATTCAACGATTCCATCTAATTCTACTTTCGGATGCCATCCAACTAATTTCACTCCATAAGCAACGTTATCGTAAACACTCATGGGAAAAAGATTTGGCTTGGGAAAAACCATACTAACTTGGCGACGTAAGCGATTGATATTGACACGACGCTCATAAATACTTTGTCCAAAAAATTCTACTTTTCCCTCAACCTTCACTTCTCCTTCTAATTCACTCATGCGATTTAACGATTTAAGAAAAGTAGACTTGCCACAACCACTAGAACCAATAATTGCCGTGACCTGGTTTTGGTAAATATCCATTGACACGCCTTCAACTATCTTTTGAGTGTCGTAAGAGAAGCTGAAGTTTTTAACTCTTATGGCTGGAATTAGTTTACTCATATTCCTAAAACGTGTGAAACAAAACTTGATTCAATAAAACAGTGCAAATCAGCAACGCTGTTTCACTATGTTAATCTGAAAAGTAGATGTTCATATAAATTACATAGTTACGTAGTAGCCATGCAGCAAATAAACAGTTACTATATTTTGATATAGGGTTGTGTCGCAAAATTCATTTTTTTACAACCTTTTTTTACTCATTTTACTGACATTAACTAATAACTTTTGATTAAGAGAGAAAGTAGAAAAATTTTTACCCTTGCTTATCCTGTCTTTATACCTTAAGTTTTCTGAACAAATTCATAAAAATACTATCAGTAAAGATAAAGGGTATTTTAAAAAGCAAAATTTTATCTCATTTTTGTAGTTGTTGTACTTTATAAGTCTACTTGATTTTATCGTTAAATTAGTTGCTAAAATCAATATTTCACGGCTTTTAGCTTTAATTGCATTTTTACATCGTTATTCATAGTTGAGATTTAATATTATAGAATTATTGAAAATATTTTTAAAATATACAAGTGGATATTTTTTATCGTTAAATCTAGTTACTAAAATATTAACTTTAGTATGCCGATAAAAATCTTGTATTTAGCTAAGATAACTTATTGAATTGAAGTTTTTGTACTTTTTTCTTAAGAAGAATTATATAACAATATGTAAATTTTAATAACTATTTCTAGTTTTTGGAAGCTATGTCTGGGTTAAAGTAAGTCTCCGAACTGGTAATATGTGATAGTTAAACACAGGTAAAGCAAACTTTCTCTACAGTGTACTAATTTACTACCATCATACTATCTGTAACAGTCTAAGGTAGGGAATATGGGTTGAAAATGCTTGTAGAGTTTATGTTTTAAGTTTTTGTTATATCCTCAACACTCCAGACTCACTAAATACCTAAAAACTCTAATCATTATTAAATTTACTACAAAAATAAAAAAATAAAGCGCTTACTATCGACAAGCACTTTTTATCAACTTTTAAATGATTATCATTCTTAGCTAGGCTTCTTCTACTTTCGCAAAACGCGTTGGCTTTGTCCGTCGTAGGCATTGCCTGAAGGAGTGACAAGCATCTAGGAAACCAGATATAGCAAGTTTTGTACTTTTCTAGAAAATATTCTTATCCAAAACGACCACTCACATAGTCTGCTGTTTGTTGCTTCAAGGGGTGATTAAAAATCTTTAACGATCACCACAGACATAACTAATAATCAGTAGTCAGTGGCCAGCGAGTAAAAACTACTGGCTACTGACTACTAACTAATGAATTAAAAATCTAAAATCGGCCAGTCTGATTCACGATAATAGCGTGTCATGTTGTCAAACTTTCGCAATTCGACGCGATTGATCGAAAATTCTGGCAAATTTAACAGCCATTGTTCATTTAACTGAGAAAGCATCGTGCTGAAACTTGTGCGGTCTAAGTCAGATGAAACCTCCCCAAAGTAGGCTAATGTAACATGGGCTGTAAAGTGATAATGCTGCTCAATACCCAAAGCAATTAACTTGGGATTTTGATAAATTGTTCGGCGAAATTTAATAATTTCCTCGTAGCAACGTTCATCTTGAGGTACTAAACAAACGGCTATAGCTCTTGGCATCAGTATCAGTCCCAGCATTTGCCATTTAATCGGATGACTCCTATTTGTCATCAATTGTTGATATTGCTGAAACATTTCAGCTAAACAAGAGTGTAACTCCTCGTCAAATTTGGGATTTTTTTCACAGGCATCAAGGTAAGCATTATCCCAAATTAAATCTGCTAAAGTCAGATGAAAGCTCGCAGGAGCTAGAGGCACAATCAAATCACGGTTTACAGGCAACTGTAAAAGTTCCTGTTGGTAAGTCTGTAATTTGGCATAGAAAGCAGAGTTTTGTGATTCTTCTTCTGCCGGCGGGGTAATTAGCGTATAGCCAGGAAAGGACACTGCTTGTCTCAACCCAGAATGCGGCTGAAATTTAGAAGATTCCTGGATATGCTGGACTTGGGATCTGTAGGCTTCTGGCAGCGTCAGCCTTGCTAACCGATTTAAGTAAGTTTGATAGTTGTCGTCCAATCTTCATAGCCTCATGCTCTCACTTGATAGATTTTAGGGAAAATTACCTTGATTAACAGAATGATTTCAAAAGTATTTAATTTTGGGAGTGGGGAAGAGGCAGAGGAGCAGGGAGCAAGGGGAGATGAGGAAGACAAGAAGAATAGCCAATGCCCAATGCCCCATTCCCTAATATAGGAGGTTAGTCTATGCCAATCTATGTTTACTGGGGTGAGGATGATTTTGCTATGGAAAAGGCGATCGCTATGCTGCGCGATCGCGTCCTCGATCCCGACTGGATAAGTTTTAATTACACTTCGTTCACGCCAGATCAAGCTGATGCTGCTATTCAGGGGTTAAATCAGGTCATGACACCCACTTTTGGGGCTGGTGGGCGCTTGGTATGGCTGATAAATACTGCCCTGTGCCAGCACTGCCCAGAGAATGTTTTAGCGGAACTGGTGCGATCGCTACCAGTCATTCCCGAAAACTCATTTTTATTGCTCACCAGCCGCAATAAGCCAGATGAACGCCTCAAATCCACGAAATTGTTAAAACAATTTGCTATCGAATTCCGAGAATTTCCCCTCATTCCACCTTGGAAAACCGAATTGCTGGTGCAATCTGTTAATCAAGCAGCTCAGACTGTGGGCGTGAAACTGACTGCCAATACTGCCCACTTATTGGCAGAATCTGTAGGAAATGATACACGCCTTCTCTATAACGAATTAGAGAAACTGCGGCTATATGCCCAAGGTAGTAACAAACCTTTAGATACAGATACTGTTACAAAGTTAGTAAGAAATACTACTCAAAATAGCTTACAATTAGCAGCAGCAATTAGAACAGGAGATACAGCTAAAGCTTTGACAACCTTGGCGGATCTGAACAATGCTTCCGAGCCGGGATTACGGATAGTTGCCACGCTGATTGGACAATTTCGCACCTGGCTCTGGGTGAAGATTATGATAGAAAGTGGTGAGCGCAATCAACAAGCGATCGCTATTGCTGCTGATATTGGTAATCCCAAACGGATCTACTTTTTACAGCAAGAAATCAAGCTTCTTTCTGTGCAACAGTTAATTTCTTGTTTACCCCTACTACTGGAGTTAGAAGTCAGTCTCAAGCAAGGGGCATCAGAAATGCTAACACTCCAGACTAAAGTAATTGAACTTTGCCAAATATGCCGAGGAAGTTGACAATCAAATATAAAAGCTTGATGAATTGAACAGTTGCTGGAACTTCCAACTCCGAAAATAATTCAAAGTCCTTATAATATCCCTGATGTAGTTCTCTGTCACACACTATATGAAAAAATTTTCTGATTTGTTTCCCCGATATAGCCGAAAACGAATTCTTTCCCAATCATTTTTTTTCGGTGCGATCGCGACTGTGAGTGTAATTTCTAACGCATTTTCATTGAGTTCAAAAGCTTATGGTCAAACTCCACCACCAATAGTTAACAATACTGAAATCAACAGCTATGCTCAAGCCGTGCTAGCAATGGAGCCAGCCCGCCAAAACGCCTTTGAAGAAATTAAAAAACTTATTGGCAATAGAGAAATTCCCCAGATTGTTTGTAACGATCCTAACAGCATAAATGGTCTTCCAAAGAAGGCTCAAGATATCGCAGTGAATTACTGTAAGCACGCTCAAGAAATTGTCCAAGTTAATGGGTTGAAATTTGATCAGTTCAACAAAATTACTATAGAACTACAAAATAACGATATCTTAAAACGGGAGGTTTACAATACCTTATTACGTCTGCAAAAAAGTCCTGAATCTCCGTAGTAAAAATGCTGTAAAAAAGCTTGCATGAAAGGGAGAAATAGTAGGTGTAATATTGCTTTTTTACAAAACGTTACGAGTATTGATTCATAAAATACTTGTTTCTAAATATTAGGTTAATCACTAATAATTTATTGTATTTTACCAAAAAACGTCTGAATCCAGGGCTTTAAGACCACCACTAAAGATCCACATTTAGTGGTATTCAATGAGTGAGTGAGTCTTTTGAATTTCCTACTCATTGATTATGAATTCTTCTTCGATACCATACTACCATTCAATCATAAGACATATTTGCTTGGCGTTTGGTGTGAATATTTTTCATGTGTTTTTTCACCGTGTTTATGGTGATGTAAAGCTTAGTGGCAATTTGTTTGTAGCTGTAGTTACTTCTATAGAGAAACCAAATTTCAGCTTCTCGCGGTGTCAAGTCAAATTTTTTAACTTCAGTGAGTGCTACATTTTTCACAGATTCATATTGATTTTCTATAGTCACCAATAAACAAGGTACTTCAAACCCATCCAAATCTAACAGTCTCACCCTAATCCGAAAAATATTTGACTTATCAAGCACAATCTCATCCGACAAAATTAGTAGTTTGTCAGAAAACAAATCTCGGTTATTGAACAACGATTCACAAAGGTTCCAGATGGCTGGTGGTAAAAAATTTTGGTTGAAGTTGCCTTGATTAAATTTACAACAAAGGCGACGAGCAGATGCATTAGCATGAACTACTTCACCAGTGTGGTTTAAAATTAATATACCGTCTTCTAAACCTTCAATTACTTCTTGTAAAAAATCAGCTCGCTTCGATTCATATAAGTCAATACTTTCTAGATTTTGTGGTTCAGCTAATGTTTTTAATAATGTCTTTGTTACGGCGATCATAGGAAAAACGGTAATGTATAAAATACTGCTTATTAGTTAGTTTTATTGAGGTTGCAAGATGCACTATCTATTTTTTGCATGATTATCTAAATAAATTGGGTAAATATTAAAGATAAATCATGCTAATGACAGTAACCACAACTGTTGTTAAAACTATTCCTTTGAAATACTCAATTTGCAATTCATGTAGTCTGTTTGCATTAAATGAGGCTATATGATTTAAATACAACTCTAAAATTGCCTATTTCGGAATTTACTTCCAATCAGCTTTAAATAAGTTATCCCCCCTAGTACTGCAAGGCGAAAGTTAAAATTAAAAATTCAAAAGTATTATGGAATAAGCTATTTATGGATTTTCGATGGTCTGCTTATTTCCGCCGCACTGTGCTATTGATCCCGTTCACAATGGACTAAAAGAGGAAAAGAGCGGACTTTTTTAAGGTGAAGCCATTTCTACTAAATAGCTATCGCCCCAAAAGACAACAATTATTCATGCTGAAATAGAAATATACATCTAAGTATTTTGACAATGCAGGTATCCACCAACTACGCTAAATTACAAAGAAAAACTGCTTTTTAGTAATTGGGAAACAATTGGAATTTTGTATAAATTTTGATATTAGGAAAAAGGACAATGCCCCATGCCCCATTTTCTTTAAGTCCGTCCAGCAAGTCTGGCAACTACTGTAGTTAACTCCGCTGCCTCAATAGGTTTAGGTAAATGTAGCTGATAACCTTCTTGTATAGCTCGCATTCGATCCTCTGCCCTAGCATAGGCTGTTAACGCTGCGGCTGGAATATTTCCTCCTACTTCTGGTGGTTGCGATCGCACTTTGCGGATTAAAGAATAACCATCCTCATCGGGCATACCGATGTCACTGACTAGAACATCTGGTTTCCACTGTGTAATTACCTGCAATGCTTCTTGAACTGATGCTACAGCCTGAACTTCGGCTTGGCACTGTTCGAGGACTGTAGTGATGAAGTCACGGGTATCGGCTTGGTCATCTACAACCAGTACGCGCACGCCAAGGAGGGAGAGGGAGGGAAGAGGAGAAGAGGGCAGGGCGAGAGGCTGCAAGACGGCTGTGAGGGGAGGGCTTTTCAAAAGTGGCAACTTGACTGTAAACGTTGCTCCTTGCTCTTTTCCTGGACTATTTGCGTGGATAGTACCGCCATGTAATTCTACTAAATTACGCACGATCGCTAATCCTAGTCCTAATCCACCATAGGTTCTAGTGCTAGAACTATCAGCTTGACGAAAGCGATCAAAGACATAAGGAAGAAAATCAGGGCTGATACCAATGCCTGTGTCAATTACCTGAATTTGGGCATATTTATCCGTTGTCTGTTGTTTTTCTTGGTCAGTCACTACAGACAATTGCACCTCTACCCGTCCTCCTCTGGGTGTAAATTTGATGGCATTGGATAGCAGATTCCAGATTATTTGCTGCAAGCGCTCAAAATCCCCGGAAACTAAGAATTGAGAATTTTCACCAAGCAAATTGTCCTCTGAGTGTTGACTGGTTTGGGATTGTGCTTCTGAAGATTCTATATTTTTGTGATTGCTTCCTAATTCCAAATCTGAATTTTGCGTTTCCTTTGAAGGAATCAGGGAAAATCTTAAATCGATTTCTTTAGATTCGGCGGCGAGGCTAACAGTCTCAATAGCTGACTCAATCATTGGAACCAAATTACAAGTACGAACATTGAGGCGTAACTTGCCTCTCATCATCCGTGATATGTCCAGTAGGTCTTCAATTAGCTGGGTTTGTGCCTTAGCATTCCGCTCAATTGTCTCCGTAGCCCTAGCCATTTGGATTTCACTAAGCTTGCTTCGTTTCAGTAATTGCGCCCAGCCAAGGATGGCATTGAGGGGTGATCGCAATTCATGAGACAATATTCCCAGAAACTCATCTTTCATGCGGTTAGCTTCTTGCAACTGCTCAGTTTGTTGTTGCAAAGAACTAATTAAACTAGCTCGTTCCATTGCGATCGCTATTTGGTCGCATACTGCTTGCATCATCCCCTTTTGATTCTCGGTGAAGCTTAACCGAGTGCGACTGCCAAAAGAAAGAGTACCTAACAGCCGCCCTTGGGCAATCAATGGATATGCATAATAAGCAGTAATCCCTAAAGAGCGAATGAATTCTGTGTGTGAGTCAGTGGATTGTTGCACATTCTCTAGAGCTATGGAATGGCGTGAGAGCGCTACATTACCAGAAACCCCTTGACCAAATGCCAACGACTCAATTTCCTTTGCCACCTCTGGAGAAATACCACTGGAAGACCCCAACCGCATTACTTGAGAGTTATCCTCAACCAAATAGTTCAAATAAACATCTAAACCTATTTGCTCTCTTAATTTTCGGTAGACGCTATCGATTAGCAGTACTGGTTCCTGGCTTGATAGTAAATCGTTGGCTGTGTCAAATAGTAGTTTTAGCCTTTTGTAACCTAAGGAGAGGGCTTTTTCTGCCTGCTTGAGGTTGCTAATCTCTTGGAACACCAAGATACAGGTAGCCGGATGACCATGCATTGCTGGTAAGGTATCAGCAAATATGAGTAGAGAGCGCACACCAGATGGAGTGTGCCAGTCTACCTCCAATCCATTCAGGCGTTCGCCAAGGGCAACCCGCACTCCTGGCATTTGTTCATTGGGGATGCGATCGCCAGCCGCATCTGTATAATGATAAACTGTGTGATACTCCTCGGCTGGTACACCTTTGGGAAATTCGCCCCCAGCCAATTCGTTAGCAGAGCGATTGGCAAAAGTTACCCGCGCCGTTCCTGGCTCGATAAACAGCAACGGTCTTGGCATCAGATTTAACACATCCTCCAGCCATTTTTGCTGATTTAAGAGTGCTTCCTCTGTTTGTTTGCGCTCCGTAATATCTAAAAATGCACCAACGCTTCCTCTAGTTTTACCCTCTTCATCAAACAAGGGTGCAACATACTCCAAAAGATTGACAATTTTTCCATCTTCATGGATAATCTCAAGTTCACAATCTATAACTTCGGCACCATGAGCAGCAGAATATTGCATTGGGAGTTCTTCTGCTGACAGTTCTCTTCCGTGGCGGTAGACTTTAAAGCTTGTCGGTTTTTCGTCCAAGGGAGCGCTGAGGGAGGCATTTGTATCTGGTAATATCCCCAACTGCTTGGCAAAAGCAGGGTTAACCTTGATATTTTGACATTCTGGATCTTCGGCAATGCCTATTCCAATGGGAATTACCTCCAACAATGTTTGTAACTCAGTAATGCGGCGCTGTAGATCCTTGTTTAGTTGTAAGATTTTTTCCTTGGCCAGTTTTTGTTCGCTGATGTTGCGAGTCACAGTTGCTAAGGCAATTGGCTGACCTGTGTTGTTGTCGGTAACAGTAAAGATATTGTAATCAACTGGTATTGGTTGACCTGTTTGAAGATGCCGAAAGCAGAATTCTCCCTGCCAGCGCCCTTGTAATAGCACAGTCGGCAGTATATATTCTTGAAAATAGGCTTTATCTTTGGGCATGGCGTAATCTAATACTGCTTTTTGCCTCACTTCATCAAGACTTGCAAAGCCTACCAGTTTTTGACCTGCATCATTTATATAGAGTAATTTACCCTCAAGGGTAGCGATGCCGATAAAATCAGAGCTATTTTCTACCAGCGATACTAATTTTTGCTGTTCTGCTTCTGCTTGCTTGCGTTCGCTCAAGTCAAGGATAAACGCTACTGACTCTTCCCGTTTTTCTCCTAGCAGCACGTAACCAACTAAAACTGGGATGCGGCTACCATTTTTGCGGATATATTCTTTCTCATAAGGCGTACAAGTAGCGTTAATATTTGCTTGTGCTTCGGCGACACCTCGCTCATCCAAGTATAAATACTCTGGTGGTGTGATATTGCTCCAACTTAATCTACCTGTTAACAAATCCTCCCGCGTGTAACCAATCATCCTGAGAAATTCGTCGTTTGCCTGCTGGATGCCGCCATACACATTGCCAAATAGAATGCCGATGACGTTAGAATCTACAAAACTTCCCAGTTTAGCTTCCTGGGTTCTAAGTGCTTGCTGGGCAAGATCGCGCTGTTCGCTGAGGCGTTCAATAACCGTGGCACTTTGCCAAATCAAAATCGTAAAAATTACAATCAGGATGATCGCAAACAGTGACACTGCAAACGCCGGGCCGTATTTTTCTGCTCGTTGACCTTCAACGATTATCCACCCCAATACAAAAGGTACTGCGATCGCGGCAATTAATAAACGACGTGCAAGTAAACCGCCGTAGGTATCGCTTGTAACTACTCTCATTAACCCTTGTTCTGCCCGCACCCACAAAATTCCCATATTTAATAAGCTGAACAACACCGCTGTATGTAAAGCCATTGATGTTGTATAGGGGGCAAGTCCGTAGAGAGCTTTCACTTTATAGGCATAGCCCATGAGCGCCTGAAAGGAAATTAAAGTAGCGATCAGTACGATAATCTGGGCATACCAACAACTGCGGCGGTTTTTTGGATGAATTAGAAGTTGTAGGGCGACGCTAACCAGCAGAAAGTTCAGTGCTGTGTTCACCCCCATTCGCCCTGGATGCGATGTCGCTATACTAGTTGGCGAATCACGAAACAGTAGCTCGTCAATGCCGAGATTCCAGCCAAACAGATATTGACAGAGTGTGAGGGCAGAAATTGTAGTAACCGCTATTGCACATACTCTAGAGATTAAAAGAGTGGGAAAGTTGGGGAATAATTTTGTTAGCGCAGCGCAAGCCTTCTCTACGAGAGGTTTTGCCAACGATATGCCAACTCTTGGAGAGGCTGCGCTAACGTCATTTTGAATTTTGAATTTTGAATTGTTTTCTTCCCCTGTTAAAAACAGCCACAGCGATATACCACACAGCACAAAACACAGCGCTGTGTTGACTTTCATTGTGGCAAGGCTATCAGGGAAGCCGCGCTTAAGAACTTCAATGCCAAAACACCAACCAGCTAGTACCAAGCTGCCAACAAAAACAGCGATCGCACTTGCGATTTTTGCCACAAGTGAATTTGTAGGGATTTTAAATATATCTTGCAGCCGCAAGCGGTTGATATTTAACATTAAGTATTTTCTAACCGCATCTATCTAGCGTATTAAACCACCGTATTTCTTACGGTTTAATGATCTCTATCTTTTGTATTGTATGTTTCCCATTGACTTATTTTTCATCTATCTTTATGCATATTTTGTGTTGCATAATTGAGAATCAGAAATAATGTTGGTTAAAAAACCATCTTTGTGAATATTTCAGAATTGCAGCCTACGTTGCTTACCATCATATTGGAAACGTTGCTCTCCAACACCAACAAGTTCTACAATCACTTCACGTGATGGAGGTGTCCATTCCCCAACTCTCGCTCCAATTTCCACTACTGTTTGATTTGCTTCTGTAAATACGCTTATGTTTGTTAGCGAAAAATGTTTATCTTGAAACTCATTTGTGTGCCCATCATCTTCAAATAGCTGATATTCGTTATTACCAGGCCAAATCCGTAATTTCATCTCGTCGAGTGGGGCTTGATCAACATATTGCTTGACAGGTTGCATGGGAACGATCGCACCGCTACGGACATACAATGGCATTCTTTCCAGTGGTGCATGAGCAAGAATGTGAATCGGGCCTTCATAACGCTCACCACTCCACCAATCATACCAAGTGCCAGCAGGTAAATAGACACATCGATGCTCAACTCCAGGACGGTAAATTGGCGCAGCCATCAAAGACGCACCTAGTAATACTTGATCGTAGAGACTATAGGTTTTCGGATCATTAGGGAAATGGTACAATAATGGTCTTAAAATTGGTGCACCTGTTGTTACCGCTTCCCAAAAAAGATTATAGATGTAGGGAAGTAATTGGTAGCGTAAATTAATATATTCTCTACAGATATTTTCAACGCGATCGCCAAATACCCAAGGTTCATGACGAGCAGTAGACATGGCTGAGTGACCGCGCATTAATGGGTAGAGCATTCCTACCTGCATCCACCGAGCGAATAATTCACCTGTGGCGTTACCAGCAAACCCGCCAATATCGCAACCTACAAATGCCACGCCCGAAAGTCCCATATTGCAAAGCATCGGCAGAGACATTTCTAAATGCTCCCACAACGATTGGTTATCCCCCATCCATACCGAAGACCAGCGTTGCACACCAGCATAACCCGATCGCGTTAACACAAATGATCGCTCTGAACTTCGATGCCGTTGCAACCCTTCATAGCAAGCTTTAGCCATCATCAACCCATACAAGTTATGCACTTCCGTATGATTAGAAGCAGACACAGAGATATTCTCCTTGTCCCCTTGTCCCCCATCTCCTCCCTGCGGTGCATCGAGCGGAAACCAAATCTTTTCACCATCATCCCCGAAAGGGCGATCGTTTATGGCGGGTTCGTTCATATCATTCCAAATACCTGCCACCCCAATATCAGTTAGGCTTTTGTGTAAATCAGCCCACCAACTACACACATCAGGGCGTAAAAAGTCAGGAAAAACAGCTTTATCGGGCCAAACGTAGCCGTGGAACAATTCGCCATCAGCTTTCCGCACAAAATAGTCGTTTTCTAATCCTTGGTCAAAAACATGATAATTGCCTTCTGGTTCATACTTAACACCAGGGTCAATAATTGTGACTGTTTTGAAACCATCCCTTGCCAAATCACTAATAAGTTTTGCCGAGTTGGGGAAGCGCTGTTTACTCCAAGTAAACACTCGATAACCCTGCATATAGTCAATATCCAAGTGAATAACATCACAAGGAATGCGACGCTGACGAAATTCTTGCGCCAGTTCCCGCACAACGGTTTCTGAATCGTAACTCCAGCGACATTGATGATAACCTAGCGCCCATTTCGGGGGTAATGGCATTCTCCCAGTTAGCTGAGTGTAAGTCTCCAAGATTTGGGCAGGTTCGGGGCCATAGATAATGTAATAATCCAATTCACCGCCACGAGTTTCCATCTTCCAAATACCTGGTTGTTCAGCACCAATATCGAACTGACTCCAAAAAGTAGTGTTGAAAAAGATGCCATAACCTAACTCTGGGCGCAAAGCCATAAAGAATGGAATTGCTTGGTACATTTCATCAGTAAGTGCATCATAATCTAAGGCATCCGTTGTCCAGTTGGTTTTTACCTCGCTGAGTTTATCCAGAAAACCTGTACGTTCACCAAAGCCATAGAAATGTTCGTCGGCTACAATTTCTTTCCACCCCGCAGTTGCGCCCATCCGCCAACCTATACCCATCTCTGCATCTTGAGCGAACGGACAATTATTTTTGTCAAAACAAGCAATGCGACACTTTTCTCGCTGGACACACACCCGAATCTGTGCTGTTTCGATTTCTATTGTTGCTTCAGTTTCCTGCACTGTAAAAGGTGTTGTTGCCCATTCTGCATCATCTAGCGTCACTGCCCAAGAACGGCGGGGGATAAATTGCCCAGTTAGTGCAAAACGCACCCGGATTAAATTGGAAGCAAGTACGCTGATAGTAAGGCGTGAGTTGTCACAGTCGAAATTAATAATATTATTGTCCCACGTTACAGCTTTTACATTGCCGATGGTTGTCCAAGGTTGGTTAGTTGTGGGTAGTTTTCCGAAATATTGCGGCATATCAGTTATTAAGTGGGTAAAAACTTGTCCGCATTCATGATTACAGAGATATTCAGCCTTAAACTCTTTCTTTCGCTAGATGTTGGGTGAAAAGTTAGTAGATATTTATTAGCAAGAGTGGTTTTTGTAATGCACAAGTTGTTGCTATATAACAGTTCTAAATCATTTGTAAAAATAAATTAACCGCACAGAAAGCAGAGAGATGAATTGGAGATTTTTACGATTCATTTAGATTGCTATATCACACTCAGAAAATACCAGATAATAAATTATCTACTCCAGAGCCGAATGTTTTACAAAGTAGTTTAAGTTTTGCTTCAATATTATAAATTTTTGGCGATTTCATCCCCTATTAAGCATATTTTTATGTCTATCATGATGTAGATACATTATTTACAATCAATAGTCTAGGCTTATACAATAACAAGCTGGAATAAACATCTTAGCTTAGTTGTGGTGCGGATTAAAGACACATAAAGGCACAATCATAAAAGGAAAAATATAAAAATATTTTTCCTTCTTCCTCTGTCATTACTCTTAGCTCCATAATTTTCTTTCCAGCAACTAAATTTGGCTTGAGACTCTAAAAAAATATGCAAAATGACTCTGGTAAAACAATTTCTATTTGGATGACAACGGCAAAAGTCCCAGAGAAACTCGTACTTACCGAAAATACTTATGCAGATGTCTGCGTTATTGGTGCTGGGATAGCAGGGATATCAACTGCCTATATGTTAATCCGTGCAGGTAAATCAGTGATCGTACTGGATGATGGTCCCATTGGTGGCGGTCAAACATCAAGAACAACAGCGCACGTATCGAATGTGCTAAGTTATGGTTACCACGAACTGGAGCAAATACACGGTAAAGAAGGTGCAAAACATATTGCTCAAAGTCATACAACAGCAATTAATACTTTAATACTATAGAGGCGATCGCTACCCAAGAAAACATTAACTGCGACTTTGAGCGACTTGACGGCTATCTTTTTCCCCCAGACCTAAAATCAATAGATGAGATTCAGCAGGAATTAGAAGCAGTACACCGGGCTGGACTTACTGATGTTGAAATGGTGAAAAAAGCGCCGTTGACTGACTTTGATACAGGAATGTGTCTACGCTTTCCCCGACAAGGGCAATTTGATCCACTAAAATATCTAGCTGGACTTGCAGAAGCCATAGAACGCCGTGGCGGTAAAATTTATACTGGCACACACGTTGAAAAAATTAAAGGTGGTTTACCTGCCCGCGTTGAGACGAGCAGTGGTAAAGTTGTGACAGCCGATGCTGTAGTGGTAGCAACCAACTCACCCATCAGTAACTTAGCTACTATGCACTTCAAGCAGGCTCCATACATCACCTTTGTCATCGGTGCAAAAGTGCCTCGCGGTTCTGTTCCCAAAGCGCTTTATTGGGATACCCTCGACCCTTATCACTACGTAAGGTTACAAAGCATTGACGAACAATATGATGTATTAATCGTTGGCGGCGAAGACCACAAAACCGGACAAGCTGACGATGCTGATGCCCGCTATGCCAGACTCCAAACATGGACACGAGAACGTTTCCCAATGGCACAGGAGATTTTATTTCGCTGGTCGGGTCAGGTAATGAATTCTGATGATGGTATTGCTTACATTGGCAAAAACCCCTTTGATGAGGAAAACGTCTATATCGTTACTGGTGATACAGGCATAGGAATGACCCACGGCACGATCGCAGGTATACTTTTAACTGACTTGATTTTAGGGCGAAAGAATACCTGGGCAGAGCTTTATGACCCATCGCGTGTCAGAATTGGTGGAGTAGGTGATTTTATCTCTGAAAATCTCAACGTTGCTACCCAATATTTAGACTGGGTGACACCAGGTGATGTTGATTCCGTTGAAAAAGTTGCTCCCGGTACAGGTGCAGTAGTGCGGCGTGGTTTGACCAAAATTGCAGCTTACCGAGATGAAAACGGTACACTACACGAACATTCTGCAATCTGTACTCACCTCAACTGTATCGTTGCTTGGAATTCTTCAGAAAACACCTGGGATTGCCCATGTCACGGTTCACGGTTTAATACGCAGGGACAAGTAATTAACGGCCCAGCGATTAATGGGCTGGCATCAACGGAAAAGACTTGACATCCTCTCACTGAAGAGGCAGGGAGCAGGGAGCGGGGAGCAGGGAGCAAGCCCTTTCAAGCACTGCGTGGAGCGGGGCGAAACACGGGTACGAAACCCCGTCCTTCTTTGTCCGCTTGCACTGGGGCAAAGTACAAGCTCAGTCTCAGTTTTTCCCCCTGCCCCCTGCCCCCTGCCCCCTTGCCTCTTTTGACCTGCCCCCTTCAAATCATTGACTTATTACATTAAATATGATATTTTATGTTGCTATCAGATAAAAATCATATATAAACGTGAATATCTCTCCATCTATTAAAAAACCGCGTGTCTCATGGCAGGCGGTTTTCTCACTGCTCATGTTTGTGTTCATGTACCTGCCCATACTAGTACTTAGCTTTTATAGCTTTAATCAGTCACCTTACAGCGCAACTTGGCAAGGATTTACTCTCGATTGGTATCGCAAGTTATTCAGTGACGATCGCATCTTATCAGCTTTGCAAAACAGTATGATAGTTGCTGGTTGTGCAGTCGGGATTTCAGCAGTGCTGGGAACCTTGATGGCGGTTGGGTTGGCGCGTTACGAATTTCCTGGGAAGAAATTGTATCGTGGTGTTGCTTACCTACCATTGATTATTCCCGATATTGCGATCGCAGTTGCTACCCTAGTATGTCTAGCAGCCTTTGCCATACCCCTGAGTTTATGGACAATAGTTGCAGCGCATATCGTATTTTGTCTGGCTTATGTTGGACTTGTAGTTAGTTCACGGCTTACCAATTTAGATCCTCACTTAGAAGAAGCAGCGCTAGATTTAGGTGCTACACCAACGCAAGCTTTCATTGAAGTATTATTACCTCAATTGATGCCTGGGATTGTAGCTGGTTGTCTTTTAGCCTTTGTCCTCAGCTTAGATGACTTTCTGATTGCCAGTTTTACTGCTGGTAGCGGTTCTAATACCTTGCCAATGGAGATTTTTAGCCGCATTAGAACAGGAGTCAAGCCTGATATTAACGCATTAAGTGTAATGTTGATTACAGTATCTGCGATCGCGGCTCTTGTCGCTGAATTAATTCGTATTTCTGGAGAGAATAAAAGCCAACAATAAAAAACTCCATCCCGCAAGTGGCGTGGAGTTTTTGGGCATGGGGAATAGGGCATGGGGCATGGGAAAGAGTTACCAATGCCCAATGCTCAATGCCCCAATTCGGCGGGCGGCTATCCCTGTACAGACACTTGGGAATTGAGTTTCCCGCCGACTTCCATAAAAATTGCAATTAGTAATAAACATTATGAACGAGTTGGTTCTCCATGAACTTTTTAAGTGGGGAACAAAAGCTATATTAAAAGAGATGTTGCAATGTAACGTCTCTACATCCGTTATACTGATGTATTCATATTTACTAATATTTTAAAACTCCACAATATTAGGATTTATTTATCTTTCTGCCTTCGTGTGGAAGGAAATTTAAGCACATAAATAAACTTCCGTGTTCGCTTCTCTACATAACTGTTTTCAATTAGATAATATTGGGGCTAACTTTGGAGAAGATGCTATTTCCACTTCATTATGCAAATCTGCCAAAATCCCAATTGCTCAAATCCATTCAACTCTGATAGCAATAGATTTTGCGTGAGTTGCGGACAAAGCAACTTTGGCAAACTTCTAAGAAACCGTTACCGTGTATTGAGACTTCTAGGTGAAGGTGGATTTAGTAGAACCTATGCTACAGAAGATGTAGACAGACTAAACGCGCCTTGCGTCATCAAGCAATTTTTCCCGCAGTTTCAGGGAACAGGACAACGTACCAAAGCAGCAGAATTTTTCAAAGAAGAGGCTTTTCGGTTGTATGAACTAGGAGAAAATCATACCCAAATTCCCAGATTACTAGCTTATTTTGAACAAGGTGCTAGTTTATATCTCGTACAAGAATTTATTCAAGGAAAAACTCTCTTACAGGAAGTTCAGCAAGAAACATATAGTGAAAAACAAATTTGGAAGCTTTTAACTGACTTATTGCCAGTACTGCAATTCATTCATACTCATAATGTCATTCATCGGGATATTAAACCAGAAAATATTATCCGCCGTGCAAGTGATGAAAAACCCGTATTAATTGACTTTGGCGGTGCTAAACAGGTAACACAAACTAGTTTAGGAAGACAAGCTACAGTAATTTATACCCTTGGTTATGCACCAACAGAGCAAATGGCTGGATTTGCTTGTCACGGCAGTGATTTGTATGCTTTAGGTGTAACTTGCGTGCGTCTTTTAACTCGATGTTTGCCGTTGCAGGATGCTTCTGGACAGATTACTGATCCTATTTATGATGCCATGAATGCTAAGTGGCTGTGGCGTGAACGTTTACAAGAAAAAGGTATTACTATCAGCGACGACTTAGGGAACATTTTAGATAAATTATTAAAACATCTAGCGAGTGAAAGATATCAAACAGCAGTAGAAGTTATTAATGATTTGAAGTTTGCAACATTGAACATTGAACCTGTTGCCCTTAAAATTGTTTCAATGTCCCAACCCATATTACCGTCGCTACCACAAAAAGTAATAGTACCATTACCCCCCTTAGAAACCTTTGAATTTGACGTAGTGACAGTAGACACAGGTGGTAGAGAAGTAAACCGCATGAGTTGTAATGCAAACTTCTTTGCCGAAGAATTAGGTAAATCTGTCACATTGGAAATGGTATCGATTCCTGGCGGTACTTACATGATGGGTTCACCTGAGTTTGAAGGAGATGCTGACGAACGCCCTCGACACAAAGTTACTGTCAAACCATTTTTTATGGGCAAGTTTCCTGTAACTCAAGCACAGTGGAGAGTAGTAGCCGCTTTACCCAAAGTCAAACAAGCTTTAAATTCCAATCCATCAAAATTCAAAGGTTTAGATAGACCAGTAGAAAATGTATCCTGGCATGAAGCTGTAGAATTCTGTCTTAGACTATCAGAAAAAACTGGACGCGGCTATCGTTTACCAAGTGAGGCTGAATGGGAATATGCTTGTCGGGCTGGAACAACAACATCTTTCCACTTTGGTGAAGCCATTACCTCTGAATTAGTCAGTTGCACTATCGAACCAAAAAGCAAATTCCGAAAAGAAACAACAAACGTCGGTAGTTTTGAAGTCGCCAACGCCTTTGGATTGTATGATATGCACGGGCTAGTTTGGGAATGGTGCGCTGATTCGTGGCACAACAATTACAGCGACGCACCCTCAGATGGAACAGCCTGGGAACTTGGCGGTGATATTAATCGCCGAGTGTTACGCGGTGGTTCTTGGAGTTTCAATGCAGAACTGTGTCGCAGCGCTAGCCGTAGCTGGAACGAGTCAGATGGTGGGCTGAGGGTTTGTGGCTTTAGAGTAGTATTTTCTGTAGAGGAGATTATTCAAGCAATTTAATTCAGCGCTGTATAAATTATGAAAGACAAAATTGAGAAAGGTGACATAGTACTTATAAATAAAACCGGAAAATATCATAATCAAGTGGGTGAAGTTATTGAAGTTGATTACAATATTTTCTTTGTCAAAATATTGATAGTAAAGTTAGGTAATCAAGAAGAAGCCTTTGAAGAAAAAGATTTACAATTACAAACTAAAAAGCCGAGTATTGAAGAAGCCATTGCGTCAGTAGATAAAATTTTAGAACTAGTTGAGCAGCTTCTTAACTTGCCGACAAACGAGAAAGTAGAGTTACCCAACCGTCTGAGATACCTTAAATTAGATATTCCTAAATTAGATAAGTATTTAATTCAGAAAAACTTCGACAATATAAATCAAATACTGGCAGCCGCAAGAGAAACAAACTCATCAGCAAGTTTTTGGCAGGAAATAGATCCTAATTTAGAGAAAATAAGCTGGTGGATTAGAACAAGCTTGTAAAGCAACAAGTTTTTAGTAGGGACGCACAGCTAGCTATACGCCTCCTATAAATGTACAAATAATTTGGAATAATTTATTTTTTGCAAGTCCCTAATGGAGGAACTGCCGCCTCAAGACTAGCGGTAGTAGCCAATGAGTAGCATTTATAGCCAGAGGTTGGAAACGAGGTTTTGGCATTGGACATAATTAAACGTAACTATATTTTTATCGTGTTTGATGTTTAATGCCTTATGCCTCATATTTTCTGCTCTATCATAACCAGTGATCTTTATTTTTACCCACTTACTTAAATTTGTATTTGTAACTATACAATTTGAATTTTGGTATTAACTTAGTTTTTGGTAAATATAAAGTTTCAAAAAGTATTCTTTTATGTTTTGAGAGTATTTCTTTAGTGGTAATACTTAGCTTTTAAATTAATAAAGAGCATTTGTCAGATAAAATAAACTAAAAATATAAGGGGCATCTATGCGGTTTTCTAAATTTGCAGGGATTATTGGTTGTACAACAGCAGCTTTCATATTAATTGCACCCATAGAGGTAGAAGCTGCAACTTTTAAAGTGATATCTGGAGTCACCAGTATTGATCACGATCATGAGGATATTCTTAGAAATATCGGGCTAACCTTGACAGGCGGTAATCATACAGTCGCACCAATTCCCAGCAATTATTTGGTTGGCTTCAACATCGACTCAGCCACCAACTTCACATTCAGTGATAAGGGCGGTTTTACTCCGCTTTCAGGGACAATTGAGCAAACTGGTACTGTTACTTTCAATAATCAAATTACTGTTGGTGAATTTTCAATAGGTTTTGCTCCGGGACGTACTACCAAAGATGCTAGCGGACTTGTTTTAAAAGACACAATTTCTTTAAACACAATATTGTTTGATTTGAGCGCTTCGGGACTTGTAGCATTTGATGGTCAAACTTTAACCATCCCTGATGTTAAATTGTTAATTTCTCCAGAGTTTGCTAATATCCTGCAAAAGCCTGACTTGATAGGTTTGTATGCTGGAACTGCACAAATTGATGCTGAAGTTGTTGCCGTACCTGAACCTAATAGTGTACTAGCAACTTTGGTAGCAGGTGCGGCTCTCTTAGTAAGTAGATTTTATACTCAAAAAATTAGATACACTTGATATCTTGAAGCATGGCTAAATGCTTATCAATCGGTGCGAGGGTATTCGCAGCAATCAGCCCACTGGCGGCGACTGCTGGTAAACCAATACCGGGAAATGTCGAGTCTCCACAGCACATCAGCCCCGGTAGAGGTGTGCCGGGGCCAGGAAACATACCACTTCCAGCCTGAATTGCTGGGCCATAGGAACCTTGGTGACGGCGGAGATAACGCTCGTGGGTTAAAGGTGTACCAACAAGTGTGACTTCACAACGAGAGCGAATATCTGGAATGACCCTTTCCAAAGCTTGCCACATTACTTCTGCACGCGATCGCTTTTGTTCGGCATATTCCTGACTCCTCCTATCCATTCCCTGCCAAATAGCATACGGCTCATTACCAGGAGTATAAACATGAATTACGTGCTTACCTGCTGGCGCTAAGGATGGATCGAGAACTGAAGGAATTGATATCACTACAACATTCTGAGGTGCTGTTATGCCCAATTCCCAGTCATTAACCACGATGTAATGACACCGCAAATTTGATTGTAATCCTTGAGCATCAATGCCCAAATGTAGATGCATAAAGCTATCACACTCAGGTGTCGCCTGTCGTTTGCTGCGGTACTTTTTGGGTATTGCTTTTTCTGGTAGTAACTTAAGTGTGTCCCAAACCGATGCATTAGAAATTACTGCCCGTCGCGCTCGAATTTCGGAGCGATCGCGCAGACGCACACCCACCGCACGATTACCTTCTACAAGCACTTCTTCCACATGAGCGCTTAAAATCAGCTTCCCACCGTGACGCTCTAATCCTTGTACAAGGGTGTCAACTAAAGCACCACTACCACCAATAGGATATTCAAGTATTGCATCTGGGCGATACCAGTCCGCAAACATAAATCCTACCTCTGCTGCACTAGTGCCATCTGCGGGTAATCCAGAAAGTAGGAAACACAACAAATTCAGCCAGTTTCTGGTAAAAGGATCTTTAACAACACCATCCATAATTCGGCTGAAGGGACCCGTCAGCTTAATTATATTCGCCAGATTTTTTGTCAGAGATGGGATAAATGGGCCTACAGTTCTAGCTGCACCAAAATCAAAGCGTAATGCGGCTGGTGGTATGGAAGTTGCTGCACTAGCGAATGGTTCCATAATGCGCTGGAGTTCTTGCCATTCAGCAACAGCATCATCACCACGAAATCTCATCAGCACTTCACAAAATTGCTCCGCACCAACTGATGTGTCAAAATCACCTTCTGGTACACAACAACCCCAAGTATCGTAGGTTACGCATGGTAATTCAGAACCAATTGCATCTAACACTTGTCGCAAAGGGTTGGCAGAGGGGCTGTAAGATAGTCCAGAGTAGAGAGACGGGCCCGAGTCAAATTTGAAACCATTGCGCTCAAAAGCATGAGCAGCGCCTCCAGCAATGGAGTGGCTTTCGCAGACTATTACATCAAAGCCATACCGTGCCAAAACAGCAGCACAACTCAAACCGCCAATACCGCTACCAATGACGACTACATCTGTGTTTTGCATATCTCTGATGTTTACAAGAATAAATTAAAACAGTCGGGGAAACTTGGATGATATCATTCGCTCTCCCTCCATAAACCGCTCTAATTAGTTAATATCATCACTAAGAATGGGCATAAAACCCTCAGTGCTGCGTTGTTTAAATTAAAAATTTGATTCAGACAGACTAATGAGAAGCTTAAACTAGTAACTGAGTTTACTCAAGTCAAAGTAAAACTTCTGACTTAGCACTAGGGACTGGGGGCTGCGAAATAGAGACTAGAGAAGGAAGACAAGGAGAAAAATAATAACTCTTCATGACTAACGACTAATGACCAATGACTAACTCATATTGGAGAAAGGAATTTGAAAAATCAGCAATTTGGAAATTGGCAAAGCACAGTTTTAGGAATTGTGTTAGCAACACTAGTGGTTCTGGGACTAAATTCCTTTATCATTATTAACCCAGGACAAGCAGGAGTGATCAGCATTTTGGGTAAAGCGAGAGATGGCGCATTATTGGAAGGGATTCATGCAAAACCGCCTTTTATCTCAGTGATAGATGTGTATGATTTGACTGTGCAGAAATTTGAAGTGCCAGCAGAGAGTTCCACTAAAGATTTGCAAAATTTATCTGCGAGATTTGCGATTAACTTTCGCCTCGATCCCATCAAGGTAGTTGAAGTTAGAAGGAAACAAGGAACTTTAGCAAATATTGTATCAAAAATCATTGCACCACAGACACAAGAAGCCTTTAAAATTGCAGCTGCTAGAAGAACAGTAGAAGAAGCAATTACTAAAAGAAGTGAGTTGAAAGAAGACTTTGATGAAGCCCTAGGCGATCGCTTAGACAAATATGGGATAATTGTGTTAGATACTAGCGTAGTTGATTTAGCATTCTCACCAGAATTTGCCAGAGCTGTGGAAGAAAAACAAATTGCTGAACAACGGGCGCAAAGAGCCGTTTATGTAGCACGGGAAGCAGAACAAGAAGCACAAGCAGATGTAAATCGCGCCAAAGGTAGAGCAGAAGCTCAAAGACTTTTAGCAGAGACGCTTAAAGCCCAAGGAGGGCAGTTAGTTCTACAAAAAGAAGCAATTGAAGCTTGGAGAAGTGGCGGCGCTCAAATGCCCAAAGTCCTTGTTATGGGTGGTGACTCAAAAAGCGGTGTCCCCTTCATATTTAACCTTGGAAATGTCCAAAATCAACCGTAAAAAGAGTAGGCATTAGATAATAAAGTCAAAAATTATGGAATTTGCTCTGACCTCATACAAATTCCATAACATTTGGACGATTTACAATCCAAAATCTAAAATCCAAAATAGTATAATTTGGGCTAGTGCCAACTCCAACACAATCGAAAACCCAAAAAGTCAATAATCGAAGTTTATGTCAACCCCCAATCCTCAAAATCTCACCGCCGAAGAAGCGAAAAAATTACTGAATAAATTCAACTGCCTAGACATTGCCCCTATCCTCAAGCCATCAGAAAAAGCCGTAATTCGTGATGCCCTAATTTTGATCACCAAGCTTGCTGATTACCAAATTTTAGGAATTTGTGCTGATACAGCAGAAGAAGGAATATTGGCAATGAAGACTTATTCTCTGGCTTTGGGTTATGAACCACCAGACAATTTACTTACACCTGAAGGGCCAGTTTATATAAAATTAAATGGTAAAAATGGCTTGTGTTATCTCGATTCTTATGCTGGACATCATCGTGGCGTATTAGTTTCTTGCCAGTCTTACCACGAAGACGGAATCAACGAAATGTATGGACATCTCCCCTTGGATTTATTTGTATAGAATTCGGCAAATGTAGGTAAGGTATGTGCTTTACCTACTAACTAACGATCAATGAAAAATTACTAGATTTTATGAGTATTATTACACTACAGTCGGTTAAAAAAGACTTTGGCATCAAGGAAATTTTAAAAGATGCCAGCTTTAGCCTCGATGCTACCGATAAAGTTGGTTTAATTGGTACTAATGGTTCTGGCAAATCAACCCTATTAAAAATGATTGCCGGATTAGAATCGATTGATAGCGGTCAGATTTTAGTCAATTCTGGTTCTAGAATTATCTACTTACCCCAGTTGCCAGATTTAGATGAGAATCACACAGTTTTAGAGCAAGTTTTCGCCGATAGTGGCGAACACATGGCTTTGGTGCGTGAGTATGAAGAACTCTCAGATAAATTGGCTCACTATCCAGATGATAGCCAACTGATGTCTCGCCTTTCTGTGGTGATGCAAAAGATGGATACAAGTGGTGCTTGGGAATTAGAAACTAACGCTAAAATCATTCTCACTAAATTAGGGATTTCTGATTTTGATGCCAAGATAGGCACTTTGTCTGGAGGCTATCGCAAGCGTATTGCTTTAGCATCAGCATTGCTAGCAGAACCAGATGTTTTGCTTATGGATGAGCCGACAAACCATCTCGATGCTCTTTCTGTAGAATGGTTACAAAGTTATTTGAATCGCTATCGTGGCGCACTTTTTCTCATCACCCACGATCGCTACTTTCTAGATCGCGTTACCAATCGGATCATTGAAATTGACCGAGGCGACATTTACACCTATACAGGTAACTATTCATATTACCTCGAAAAGAAAGCTTTAGCTGAAGAATCTGCTGTAAGTAGTCAACGTAAACATCAAGGCTTATTGCGGCGCGAGTTAGAATGGCTCAAAAAAGGGCCAAAAGCCAGAAGTACCAAGCAGAAAGCTAGAATTGACCGCGCTCATGCTCTGCGGGATACTGAATTTAAACAAGTTCAGGGTAAAGTTGATATTTCTACAGTTGGTCGTCGCATTGGCAAAAAAGTTATTGAATTAAATAACATTTCTAAAGCCTATGATGGACGTACCTTGATTAATAATTTCACCTACGAATTTAGTCCAGAAGACCGCATTGGCATCATCGGCGCTAATGGTGCGGGTAAATCCACTTTAATGGATATTATTACTGGTCAGATTAAACCAGATTCAGGCGTTGCAGAAATTGGTACTACAATTCACATTGGTTATTTTGACCAGCATTCTGAAGAATTGCTCACAGCTTTAAATGAAAATCAGCGCGTGATTGACTACATCAAAGAAGAAGGTGAATTTATCAAAATTACCGATGGTACTCAAATTACTGCTTCGCAAATGTTGGAGCGTTTTTTGTTTCCTGGTAATCAACAGTATGCCCCAATTAATAAACTTTCGGGTGGTGAAAAACGCCGTTTATTTCTATTGCGGGTTTTGATGAGTGCGCCCAATGTCTTGATTTTAGATGAACCAACAAACGATTTAGATGTTCAGACATTGGCAGTATTAGAAGATTATTTAGAGGATTTTGTCGGGTGTGTAATTGTAGTTTCTCACGATCGCTACTTTCTCGATCGCACCATCGACACAGTATTTTCCTTTGAGGAAGGCGGTAATCTGCGGCACTATCCAGGTAATTACTCGATTTATCTGGATTATAAGAAGGCTGAAGAGGCACAGCAACAGGCTGCTAACGCTAAGGAGAAGCCGAAAAATGTTGAAGTCCAAAATGGTGCGGCTTCACCCAAGGATGTAGAGAATACAAAGCGGCGTAGGTTATCCAATTGGGAGAAAAAAGAATTTGAACAGTTGGAAGGTAAAATTGCCAAGTTAGAGGCTGAGAAAGCAGAAACCGAGAAAACACTAGCGAATGTCTCACCGGGGAATTATAGCGAAGTGCAGAAATTGTATGATCAGGTGGAAAATCTCAAGCAAGCGATCGATGTAGCGACTGAACGCTGGTTAGAATTGGCAGAGATGGAGTCTTAATAGCATTTCACCTTTGCAAATACCTGGCGATTAGAAATAGCGGCTACACAGACAAAACCCACCTGCGTGGGTTCGAAATGCAAAACCCAAGTAGTATTGGGGCAGATATAGCTATGGCAAAATTTTTCTCAATTATTGCTGTACCCCTAATATATCTAAAATAAGCCGCATTAGTACCACTGGGTCAATTGGTTTAGAAATATGCTGTTGAAATCCAGCCGCTATTGCAAGTTGTTGATTAATCTCTCCAGCATAAGCTGTGAGGGCGATCGCCGGAATTTTTCCGCCCTGGTCAAGGGACTGCTTTCTAATTTGACGAATTAGTGTGTAGCCATCCATATCGGGCATACCAATATCACTGATTAGCAAATCAAATTTTGCTTGCTCCAAAATGCTCTGAGCATCGTATGCTGATTGAGCTTGAGTCACTTGAAAGCCATACTCTTCTAACAAGAAGGCGATTAACTCTCGTGAATCTGTGTCATCGTCTACTAGCAGTGCTTGCAATCCATGAAAATTAAAGTCTGAGAAATTATGAGGCACAATATCATTGTGATTCAATTTTTCCGTAGGGATGAGTGGCAGCTTGACTGTAAACGTTGCTCCTTGCCCTTCTCCAGGACTCGCTGCCTGAACAGTTCCCCCATGCAGTTCAACCAAATAACGCACGATCGCTAACCCTAAGCCTAACCCCCCAAATTGTCGAGTTGTTGTACCATCGGCTTGGCGGAAGTAGTCAAATACATAAGGCAGAAAGTCACCAGAGATCCCCCTACCAGTATCGCTAACAGTGATTTGAGCGTATTCATCAGGATGAGTATCTAATTCTTTTACTGTCTCTAACTTCACCTCGACTTGACCACCCTGTGAGGTAAATTTAATAGCGTTAGTAAGCAGATTCCAAACGCAAATTTCTCACAAACAATAAAAAATCAATTCACATCGCTTGATATAAGACATTTTTTGATACATCATCAATTGAAATGTATGATGGTAAACAAAGTAAGTACAAAATAGCCATTATCAA
>JAESFO010000283.1_pt1 | contig 81284 bp, 104 predicted proteins | sample 9269421 | NCBI WGS metagenome assembly JAESFO01 (sample SAMN14502839, study PRJNA617101) | algae metagenome | isolation source: Nostoc desertorum CM1-VF14 and co-occurring heterotrophs from rocky... | place: USA: Clark Mountains, San Bernardino, California | collected 2000-06-05 | reverse complement strand
TACAACTTCGCCCGCCGGCTCAAGACGCTCAGCGGGCTCACGCCCTACGAATACATCGCCAAGATATGGACGTCAGAGCCAGACCGGTTCATCGTCGACCCGATCCACCAGATGCCGGGACTAAACAGCTAGGGGCGCACCACTTCGCAGCCGATCTGGGCGTCCGGGTAGATGTCTGGCTTCATCGAACGCACGCGGACCTGCACCACGCGCGGATCGCTGAGCGCCAGCGCCGCTACTGCGTCGCACAGCGTCTCTTGGAGCTCGAAATGGCGCGATCCGGCAAGGGTGCGGATGCCCTCGCGCAGGAAATCATAGTCGATCACCGCTTCGATGCGGTCTTCGGGCGCGGCATCGTAGCGGCATGTCATCGCGACGCTGAGCACCACGCGCTGCGGCGCGGCGCGCTCCCTGGGGTGGATGCCGAGTCCCATCGGCACTTCCAGCCCCTCGAGCAGGATCGTGTATTCAGTCATTCGGCCGATCCCGCCCGTCGAACATCACGTCGCCGTCGCGGGGCAGGAAACGCTGGCCGCAGTCGACGAAGACGTTCTGCCCGGTGATGCTGGGCGTCGTGAGCAACTGCTCGACCGTCGCGGCGACGTCGGCGAGCGCCACCGGGCGCTGGAGGAGGTTCTGCCGCGCATGCTCGGCGAACGCCTCGGCGCTCTGGTCGAGGCTGGGGAGGGTGAGGCCGGGCGAGACCGCGTTGACGCGGATGCGCGGCGCCAGCGCCCGCGCCATCAGCTCGGTCGCAGTGGCGAGCGCGGCCTTGCTCAGCGTGTAGGTGAAGAAATCGGGATTGAGGTTCGCCAGCTTCTGGTCGAGCAAATTGACCACCGCGCCGTCCGCGAGATCTTCCTGCGCCGCGAGCGCCGAGGCGAGCGCGATCGGCGCGCCGCAGTTCACGCGCATGTGGCGATCGAGCAGCGCGAAGTCGGTGAGCGGAAGCGCGTCAAACGCGAACAGCGAGGCATTGTTGACCAGCCCGTCGATCGGGCCGCCCAGTCCCTCGCGCGCGGCGGCGATCAGCGCGGGTGCGGCGGACGCCTCGGCGAGCTCGCCGCTGACCACGCAGGCGCGTCCGCCCTCGGCTTCGATCTGCGCGCGCAGCGCCTCGGCTTCGTCGGCCGAATGGTGGTGGTGGATCGCCACGCCGTGGCCGCGCAGCGCGAGGCGGCGGGCGATCGCCGCGCCGATCCGCCGCGAACCGCCAGTCACCAGAACCCGCATCAATAGCCCATCAGCTTGAGCACTTCCTGCCGGCTGCGCTCGTCGTCCCGGAACACGCCCATCATCCGGCTCGTGACCATCCCCACGCCCGGGGTGCGCACCCCGCGCGCGGTCATGCAGGCGTGCGTCGCCTCGATCACCACTGCGACGCCTACGGGCTTGAGCCCGTTCCAGATGCAGTCGGCCACTTCGGCGGTCAGCCGCTCCTGCACCTGCAGCCGGCGCGCGAAGGCGTGGAGCACGCGCGCGAGCTTGGAGATGCCGACGACATGATCCTTGGGGAGGTAGGCGATCGAAGCCTTGCCTATGATCGGCGCCATGTGATGCTCGCAGTGCGACTGGAAGGGAATGTCCTTGAGCAGAACGATCTCGTCATAGCCGCCGACTTCCTCGAACACGCGGGCGAGGTGACGCGCGGGGTCCTCGCTATAGCCCTGGCAATATTCCTTCCAGGCCCGTGCGACGCGCTCGGGCGTGTCGAGCAGCCCCTCGCGTGCGGGATCGTCGCCCGCCCAGCGGATGATCGTGCGCACCGCTTCGGCGACTTCGGGGGGGACGGGCAGCTTGGCCGGCGGGGCGACCAGGTCGCCGTCTTCCGAATCGTCGAAAATTTCCGCCATCATTCCTGCCTTTTCCGATGCGATCTGACGCTACGGCAACTGCCATTTGGCGGTTGCATGCGCCGCGGACCCCCCGCGCCCGCCAACCAAAAGCGGCGGGAAACCGCGGGGTTCCGCAGTTCATGCCCGTTGACGGGGCTCGGGAAATGCAGCGATAGTTGCAAGTGAAATAAAAGCAACGCCGAGACCGAGAACGGCCGGCACAGGGGCAGGAGAGGGGATTCCCATGAAGAAGTTCGACTTGCTGGCCGCGACCGCGCTGTCGTTGTTCGCCATCGCGCCTGCCTATGCGCAGGAAACGCCGGCCGATCCGCAGGCCGGGGCCGAGGACTATCAGGGGGCGAACGAGATCGTCGTCACGGCCACCCGCCGCGACGAGACCGTCCAGGACGTGCCGATCGCGATTACCGCGATCGGCCCCGAGCTGCTGCAGAACGCCGGGGTCGAGAACGTCCGCGACCTGGAGCAGCTCGCGCCCTCGATCCAGACCTCGACCGGCCAGTCCTCGGCGACCGGCACCACCATCTATATCCGCGGCATCACCACCGGCGGCGACAACCCCGGCTTCGAGCCTGCGGTGGGCGTGTTCATCGACGGCGTGTTCCGGGCCCGCGCGGGCGTGGCGATTTCCGAACTGCCGGAGCTCGAGCGGATCGAGGTGCTGCGCGGGCCGCAGGGAACGCTGTTCGGACGCAACACCTCGGCAGGCGCGCTCAGCATCTACACCGCGCAGCCCCGGTTCGAGCTCGGCGGCTATGTCGAGGGCACGTACGGCAACTACAACGCCTATGGCGTGCGGGGCGCGGTCACCGGGCCGGTGAGCGAGCAGCTCGCGCTGCGGGTCGACGGCGGCTATCGCAAGCGCGACGGCTATATCAAGGATGCCAACAGCGATCGCCGGCTCAACGACATCGATCGCTGGAACGTTCGCGGCCAGGCGCTGTTCGACAGCGGCGACATCACCTTCCGCCTGATCGGCGACTATTACGAAACCGACGAGCAGTGCTGCGGGACGGTGTCCGTCGTGCGCGGCCCGCTGGCCCAGGCGATCAACGGCATCGCGACGGCACAGGGCCGCACGGGCATCTACACCGGTCCGCCGAGCGACCGCATCCAGGCGATGTCGCCCAACCGCGACTATGCCGAGCGCGTCCGCGACTGGGGCGTGTCGGGCGAGCTCAACTGGGATCTTGGCGGTGCCAAGCTGACCTCGATCACGGCCTATCGCAACTGGCGCGCTCTGCGGAACCAGGACATCGACTTCTCGGGAATCGATCGCGCCTATCGCGACGGCTATCGCACCGAGCTCAAGGACTTCACGCAGGAACTCCGCTTCCAGGGCTCGGCGTTCGGCGGCGTGCTCGACTGGCTGGTCGGCGGCTTCTACCTCAACGAGTCGAACAAGCTGCGCGACACGGTGCGCTTCGGCAACGACGCCAACCTCTATGTCGATTCGGCGCTCAACGGCGCGACTCGCTCGCCTGCGCTGCCGACGGGCGCTCAGTTCTTCGGATCGCTGGGGACCAGCGCGCCGCTGTTCGGCCAGGTGCTGCTCGCGCAGAACCCGATCGTGGCCCCGCCGCCCGCCGCGGGCCTGCCGCCCGTCCGGCTGCGCGACATCGCACCGGTGGGATCGCCCCTGTTCGCCTATCTCAACACGCCGTTGACCGGGAACCCGGCAGGCTCGGGGAACAACAACGACGACTTCAGCGTGAAGACCAATGCCTTCGCGCTGTTCACCCACAACATCATCAACGTCAACGACAAGCTCTCGCTGACGCTCGGCGCGCGCTGGAACCATGAATCGAAGAAGCTCGATGCTTCGATCAACAACACGACCCCGGCGTGCAATTTCTTCTTCAGCGCCGACCCCCGTGCAGCAACCTATCGCGCCCTGATCCAGGGCGCGAGCTCCGCGCTGTACCAGAACCTGTTCCTGCTGAGCTGCAATCCGGCGGTCAGCAGCGAATTCAACGGCAATTACGCCGACGATTTCACCGATGACGCGATCACGGGAACGGCGAAGATCGCGTACAAGTTCTCCGGGGACCTGCTCGCCTATGCGGGCTATGATCGCGGGTACAAATCGGGCGGATACAATCTCGACCAGGCGACGTTCGACTCGGTGATTTTCGGCGGAAATGGCGCCCAGGGATCGGACCTGCGCTTCGGCGCCGAGACCAACGACTCGTTCGAAATCGGTTTGAAGGCGAGCCCGAGCCGTGCGTTCTCGCTGAATATCGCCGCCTTCTACATGAACTTCTACGGGCTCCAGTCGCTGGTGTTCGCGGGCAACAGCTTCGTCGTGCAGAATGTCGACAAGAGCACCAGCAAGGGCGTGGAGATCGAATCGACGATCCGGCCGGCACGCGACCTGACCTTCCAGCTCGGCTACAGCTACATCAGCGCCGAATATGACGAATCGAACGACTTCACCGGCACGCCGCTGGAGGGCCAGGAGGGCCAGCAGTTCAACAACCAGCCGCTGCACACGATAACCGGCGCGATGACCTGGGAGCCGCAGGTTTCGAGCGCGATCAAGGGGCTCCTCCACATCGATTTCCGCTACAACAGCGAAGTCGACATCCCGTCGAGCAATCCCGATCCGGTGACGGGCCGCACCGCGATCCGCAACGAAGGCTATGCGCTGGTCAACGGCAGCATCGGCCTGCAATCGAACGACGGGAAGATCCGCGGCGAGGTGTTCGTCGAGAACCTCACCAACACCTTCTACTATATCAGCGGCTTCGCGGTTCCCGAGCAGACCGGCAACTTCAACGGCTATCCCGGCTATCCGCGCTTCTATGGAGCGCGGCTGCGCTTCGGCTTCTGACGCGGGCCGGACGCGCAAAACGAGAGGGCCGGGGCAGCGATGCCCTGGCCCTTTTTTTGATCGCGGCTTACTGCTTTTCGAAGGCGACGCTGATGTCGAGCTCGACTTCGTCCGAGACCGCGGGGATGCCGAAGACGATGCCGAAATCCGAACGCTTGATCGTGGTCTCGGCCTCGAAGCCGACGGTTTCCTTCTTGTTGTAGGGATTGGTGCCCGCGCCGCTGAATTCGGCGTCGAGCGTCACTTCGCGCGTCACGCCGTTGAGCGTCAGGTCGCCGAGGATCTTGGCTTCCTGGCCGTTCACCGTCACCCGCTTGGAGACGAAGCGCGCATCGGCAGGGCTGGCGCCGAAGAAATCGGCCTTCTTGCCGGCCTCGGCGGGCTTGAGCAGGTGCTTGGTTAGGTCGGGATTGACCGTGGTGACCTTCGAGACGGGGAGGGTGATGTCCACCTTCGAAGCCGCGGGATTCCTGGGATCGAGCGTCAGCGTGCCGGTCGCGTCGCCGAAGATGCCGAAATAGTCGTTGAAGCCGAAATGGCTGACGCGCCAGCCCACCAGAGTGTGGCTGGGATCGACGGCATAGGTGCCGGCCGCGACGCGGCCCGGGTCCTTGGCGCCGGGCACCTGAGAGGCCTGATAGGCTATGGCGGGCGTGGCGAGGACGAAGACGGCCGCAAGGGCGATGGTGCGGATGCGCATCGGGGGGCTCCTGTTGCTTGAGAAGCGCAATCTGGCCGTCGGGCCCGACCGCGTCAAACCAACCAAGGGAAACGCAAGGTTTCGTTTGGAAGGGGGCTCGGGAAGGAGCGACCGCTTCCCACCAATCTCCTCTGGTCGGCGAAAGGTCGGCCGCTAGTCGGCAAGCGGTCGGCGGCATGTCCTTTCGAACGCGCCCGCCGATGCCTTTGCTGTCCCTGCGTCCCTTGACGGACTGCAGATGCGAGCAGGAGGCAGGTCATGAAGTCCATATCGATCATGCGGAGCGCCGGGCTGTGCGCCGCGACACTCATCATTCCCGCGCACGCACAGGTTGCGCCGCCGCAGATTGTGACGGAAATCAGCGTCCGCTACGACGATCTCGATCTCGAAAGCGATGCGGGCACCCGAGCCATGCTGACCCGGCTCGATGCCGCCGCGACAAAGGCCTGCGGGGGCAAGCCGTCCGCAGCCATGAGCAGGGACCATGTGGGAATGGCGAAGCATCTCGAATATCGTCGATGCAAGGCCGCGGCGATGGAGAGCAGCACGCTCAAGCTCGGCTCTCCGCGCGTCCGAGCCGCGTGGCTCGACAAGCAGCCGGCGCAGGCCGCTAAGCCGGCACAACCCTTCGGCGTGGCCGCGCGCTGACTTCCACTCCACCAGGATCGCGATCTCCAAGCATCCGACGAGGCGCGCGGAGCCTCGTCGGATCGGACGTGCCCGCTGCAGTGACGATCCTGGATGCGATCGCCTGCGCCATCTCGGCGGCCACCAGGTCCGGAAGCCGGCGCATTTCGCTGGCGGGGGTCTCGAAGACGCGCGAATAGACCGTGATACGGCTGTCCACCCGATCCACCCGCGCGATTGCCCGCACCACGTCGCCCTCCTGCCGAACGCTGCCCGAGACGACATAATCTGCACCTAGCGCGCGCCCGACGTCGGCCGGATTGTTCTCTGCCCTCGCCGGCAGCGGCGCGGTCGAGGCAAGCGGCATGCCCGCGCGGTTCAGCGCTGCAGCAGTCGCGGCGCCGATGCTCTTCCCGAACAGGTGCATCTCCTCGCCCGGGTTGAGGCTGGTGAAGGGAAGGACGGCGAAGGTGGGAGGGGAGGCCCGTTGCGTCATGCTGAAGCCGAGGACGCCGAGCAGGGCGAGAACCAGCGCGAGGCCGATTGCGACGAGCGCTGCCCGCTTCCCCAATCGCCGGGGTATCCTGGGATCGGCGCCGGCCATCTCGGTGAGGCGGTAACCCACGCGAGGGATCGTCTCGAGCGTCACGCCCTGCATGCGCTCGGTGAGCCGACGCACTTTGGCGAGGCAGCGATTGATCGCATCCTCGCCGACGATCCGCCCCTCCCAGCATTGCTGGATCAGCGCGTCGCGGCTCACCACCTCGCCGTGTCGGCGGGCAAGCGCCACGAGCACCTGCATCACTCGCGGCTCGACCGTCTCGCGCGCACCATCGAAGACGATCTCTCGAGACGACGGCTGCACCATGGCGCCGCCGAGCGCGAAATCCTGCTCGCGGGCAAGATCGACCCGAAGAAGGTCCTGCATGTCGTTCATGCGGCTGAAGGCGGCATGGCCGGCTCCGACCGGCAGCGGGTCTCGCGTGCGAAGCATTCTGGCATCAGTACGAATCCCACCAGAGTTTCGCATCAGGATAGGCCGAAGCTGGGTGCGCAACAACTGCTCGGCGGCGGCTGGGGTGCGGCCTGGTGCTTGGGCCAACAAAAAGCCCCTCCGGTGAGGGAGGGGCTCTTCGTTTGCCTGTCGCGGGCGCAGCGCCCGGGAGGATCAGTTCTTGTCCTTGTCGACGAGCTTGTTGGCGCTGATCCATGGCATCATCGCGCGCAGCTCGGTGCCGACCTGCTCGATCGGATGCGCCGCGGCGGCCTTGCGGCTAGCCTTGAGCTCGGGCTGGCCGGCGCGGTTGTCGAGGACGAAGTCCTTGACGAAGCGGCCCGACTGGATGTCGGCGAGGACGCGCTTCATCTCGGCCTTGGTCTCGTCGGTGATGATGCGCGGGCCGGTCTTGATGTCGCCGTACTCGGCGGTGTTCGAGATCGAGTAGCGCATGTTCGCGATGCCGCCCTCATAGAGCAGGTCGACGATCAGCTTGGTCTCGTGGAGGCACTCGAAATAGGCCATCTCGGGGGCATAGCCCGCCTCGATCAGCGTCTCGAAGCCTGCTTGGATCAGATGGGTGATGCCGCCGCACAGCACAGCCTGCTCGCCGAACAGGTCGGTTTCGCACTCTTCCTTGAAATTGGTCTCGATGATCCCCGAGCGGCCGCCGCCGACGCCCGAGGCATAGGCGAGCGCCACGTCGTGCGCGTTGCCGGTCGCGTCCTGATGGATCGCGATCAGGCAGGGGACGCCGCCGCCGCGGACATATTCGCTGCGCACGGTGTGGCCGGGGCCCTTGGGCGCGATCATGATCACGTCGATGTCCGCGGGCGGCTCGATCAGGCCGAAATGGACGTTGAGGCCATGCGCGAAGGCGAGCGCGGCGCCGGGCTTCATGTTACCCTTGAGGTCCGCGTCCCAGATGCCGGCCTGGTGCTCGTCGGGCGCGAGGATCATCAGGATATCGGCCCAGCCGGCCGCTTCCTTGTTGCTCATCACCTTGAAGCCGGCATCCTCCGCCTTCCTGGCCGAAGCCGAGCCGGGGCGGAGCGCGATCGCGACTTCCTTGACGCCGCTGTCGCGCAGGTTTTGCGCATGCGCATGGCCCTGCGAGCCATAGCCCAGGATGGCGATCTTCTTGGCCGTAATCAGGTTCAGATCGGCATCGCGATCGTAATAGACACGCATTTTTCCCGCTTTCCTTTCTATCGTCATCCCCGCGAGAGCGGGGATCCATCTCCTGCCGTTTGATCCTGCCGAACCCGTAGGAGATGGGCCCCCGCTTTCGCGGGGGTGACGGGTTGGTTGGTGTGAACTTTAGGCCGCCTCTTTCCCGCGGGAAATGGCGACGACGCCGGTGCGTGCGACCTCGACGAGGCCCACTTCGCGCATCAGCTCGACGAACTTGTCGATCTTCTCGGTGCCGCCGGTGACTTCGAACACGAAGCTCGAGATCGTCGCGTCGACGACGCGGGCGCGATAGACTTCGGCGAGGCGCAGCGCCTCGATCCGGTGATCGCCCGTGCCCGCCACCTTGACCAGCGCCAGCTCGCGCTCGACGTGCGGGCCGAAGGCAGTGAGATCGGTCACCTTGTGCACCGGCACCAGCCGCTCGAGCTGGGCGATGATCTGCTCCATCACCGGGGCCGAGGCCGACGTGACGATGGTGATGCGGCTGATGAGATTGTCGTCGGTGATCTCGCTCACCGTCAGGCTCTCGATGTTGTAGCCGCGTGCGGTGAACAGGCCGGCGATCCGGGCGAGGATGCCCGGCTCGTTGTCCACGATCACGGCGAGCGTGTGCCGCTCCTGGCTTTCTTCCCTGATGTGCATGTGCTTAGACCAGCGCCTTGGCTTCGTCGTCCATCTCGCCGGAGACTTCGGCGGCCTGGAGGAGCATTTCGGTGTGCGCCGCACCCGACGGGATCATCGGGAAGCAGTTGGCGAGCTTGGCGACGCGGCAGTCGACCAGCACCGGCCCGTCGTGGGCCAGCATCTCGGCGATGCCGCCCTCGAGCTCCTGCCGCCCCTCGATGCGGATGCCCTTCCAGCCATAGGCTTCGGCGAGCTTCACGAAATCGGGGAGCGCGTCCGAATAGCTTTCCGAATAGCGGCTCTGGTAGGTCAGCTCCTGCCACTGGCGGACCATCCCCATATATTCGTTGTTGAGGATGAAGATCTTGACCGGCAGGCGATACTGGGTGGCGGTGCCCAGTTCCTGGATGTTCATCTGGATCGAGGCTTCGCCCGCGATGTCGATCACCAGCGCATCCGGATTGCCGAGCTGCGCGCCGATCGCCGCGGGCAGGCCATAGCCCATCGTCCCGAGGCCTCCGCTGGTCAGCCATTTGTTGGGCGCTTCGAACCCGAAATGCTGCGCGGCCCACATCTGGTGCTGGCCGACCTCGGTAGAGATGATCGGCGCGCGGTCCTTCGTCGCCTCATAGAGCGCACGGATCGCCTGCTGCGGCATGATCGCGTCCTTGCGATCCTCGAAGTCGAGGCAGCGCTTGGCACGCCAGCCGTTGATGCGCGCGAACCATTCGGAAAGATCGGGCTTGGGATGGCTGCGTGCCTTCCAGCTTTCGATCATCGCCGCGAGCGCCTTGCCCACGTCGGCGATGATGGGAAGATCGACGCGGACGTTCTTGTTCACGCTCGAGCGATCGATGTCGATGTGCACCTTGCGGCTGTTGGGTGCGAAGGCGTCGAGTCGGCCGGTGACGCGATCGTCGAAGCGCGCCCCGAATGCGATGATCAGGTCCGCCTTGTTCATCGCCCAATTGGCTTCGTACGTGCCGTGCATGCCCAGCATGCCCAGCCACTGGTCCGAAGAAGCGGGGAAGGCGCCAAGGCCCATCAGCGTCGAGGTGACCGGCGCGCCGGTGAGCGCAGCGAGCTCGCGCAGCAGACGCGTGGCTTCGGGACCGGAATTGATGATCCCGCCGCCGGTGTAGAACACCGGGCGCTCGGCCGCGGCGAGCATGTCGACCGCTTCCTGGATCTTCGCCGCGTCGGGCTCGGTCTGCGGGCGATAGGTCTTGTGCTGGATCGGGCCCGGCGCCTCGTAGCGGGCGGTGGCGACCTGCACGTCCTTGGGGATGTCGATCACCACCGGGCCGGGGCGGCCGGAGGTGGCGATGTGGAATGCTTCATGGACGATGCTGCCGAGCCGCTCGGGCGATTTCACCAGATAATTGTGCTTGGTGCAGTGGCGCGTGATGCCCACCGTGTCCGCTTCCTGGAAGGCGTCGGTGCCGATGAGGGCGGTCGGCACCTGGCCGGTGATCACCACCATCGGGATCGAATCCATCAGCGCGTCGGTGATGCCGGTGACGGCGTTGGTCGCGCCCGGACCCGAGGTGACCAGCACCACGCCGGGCTTTCCCGTCGAGCGGGCATAGCCCTCGGCAGCGTGGGTCGCAGCCTGCTCGTGGCGGACCAGGATGTGCTTGATGCCGTTGGGCTTTTCGGCCTGCTTGAACAGCGCGTCGTAGATCGGAAGCACCGCGCCGCCGGGATAGCCGAACACGACTTCCACACCGAGGTCGCTCAACGCCTCGATCAGGATGTCTGCTCCGCTCTTCTCGACCACGGTTACCTCCATTGCTGCAACGCACATAACATTGCCGGAGCGGCGCTGCTACCGGTACGAAAACTGCGCGTCAAGCCTTATCGCAGTAATTTTATTTCTAATTGATCTAAAAGTTTGTTGGTTTCTGTCTCACTCGTGCGCTCCCACTGCTCAGGCGGCTGGCGCCGGAACCAGGTGTACTGTCGCTTGGCATATTGGCGCGTTGCGGCTGCCCCACCAGCAACGGCAGCCTGGCGGTCGACCTCGCCCCGCAACATCGCCCCGACTTCGGGAACCCCGATCGCGCGGAGCACGGGGGCATCGGCAGGCACATCGGTACGCGCGAGTAGGGCTCGCACTTCGTCCTCGGCCCGGGCGACCATCGTCGCGAACCGCCGGTCGATGCGCTCGCCGAGCCAGGCGCGGTCGGGCAGCAGCACCATCGCAGCAAGACGAATATCCCTGCCGATCCCGCCTTCGCGATGCGCCTGCCACGCGCCGAGCGTTCGCCCTGTCGAGCGGACGACTTCGAGCGCGCGCGCCACTCGGCTGGTGTCGGTGGGGCGGAGCCGCGCCGCGGCTTCGGGGTCCGAGGCGGAGAGCGCGGCGTGTGCCTCGGCCACGGGCAGCGCGCGCACGGCTTTGCGCACATCTGGGTCGATCTCGGGAACCGGTGCGATGCCGTCGATCAGCGTGCGCAGGTACATGCCGGTGCCGCCCACCAGGATCGGCAGGCGCCCCGCCCCGTGCGCTTCGGTGATCGCCGCGCGTGCCTCGACCGCCCAGCGAGCGGCCGAATAGGCGTCCGCGCCGTCGACATGGCCGAACAGCCGGTGCGGGGCGCGCATCTCCTCCTCACGCGTCGGCCGTGCCGTCAGCACGCGCAGATCGGCATAGACCTGCATCGAATCGGCGTTGATCACCGTGCCGCGGTGCTTTTCGGCGAGCGCGAGCGCGAGAGCGGACTTGCCGCTCGCGGTCGGCCCTGCGATGAGCGCCACCACTGGTCGGTCAGGGGTATTCATGTTCATCGCGACGCTTGTAGCAGAGGGACTCACCGCAGGGCAGCTTTCGGAAGCAGCGGACCGGCTCGCCGCCGTGGGTTGCGTCCCCGGCGCGCCAGCGTGGCTCGAAGAGGGCAGGGCGGCGGACCTGCCGTTCGCTTCGAACCCGGAGGCGGCGCGCGGCGCGCTCGAAGGCGCTTTCCCTGCCACCGACGTGATCGTCCAGCCTGCGGAAGACCGCGCGAAGAAGCTGCTCGTGGCGGATATGGATTCGACGATGATCACCGTCGAATGCATCGACGAACTCGCCGACTATGCCGGGATCAAGAGCAGAATCGCCGAAGTGACCGAGCGGGCGATGCGCGGCGAGCTCGATTTCGCGGAAGCGCTCGACGCGCGCGTGGCGCTGCTCAAGGGCCTCGGCGCAGATGCGATCGATTGCTGTCTTGCCGAGCGGGTCCGACTGATGCCGGGCGCGCGCACGCTGGTGCAGACGATGAAGGCCAACGGTGCGCGCACGATCCTGGTATCGGGCGGCTTCACGCGCTTCGCCGAGCCGGTCGGCGAGCAGATCGGCTTCGACCGGGTGATCGCCAACGAGCTGCTTATCGACGCCGATGCGCTGACCGGGGCGGTCACCAAGCCGATCGTCGATTCCTCCACCAAGGAACGCACTTTGCTCGGCGCGATGGCCGAGTTCGGTATTCCCGCGCCCGCGACGATGGCAGTCGGCGACGGCGCGAACGATCTCGCGATGATCCGCCAGGCGGGTCTGGGCGTCGCTTATCACGCCAAGCCGGTCGTCGCCGCGGCGGCCGGTGCGCGGATCGACCACAACGATCTCACCGCGCTGCTCCATGCGCAGGGTATTCCGCGCGCGGACTGGGTGATGGGCTGAGATCTCAGCCCGCTTCGAAAGTCACCACGATGGAATCAGCACTGCGCTCCGCGGGCGAGCCGTGGTGCACCGCCTCGATGTTGTTGCCGTCCGGGTCGAGCAGGAACGCCCCGTAATAGCCCGGATGATAGGCCCGCTCGCCGGGTGCGCCATTGTCGCGCCCGCCCGCCGCGAGCCCTGCCTTGTAGAAGGCGTCGACCGTCGCGCGGTCGCGGGCCTGGAAGGCGATGTGGTGCCGGCCGGTCAGCTCGCCCGCCGCTGCCTCGCTATCGGGCGTCGAGACGAAAAGCTCGTCCACCCAGAAGAAGTCGTCGCCGCTCCCGGAAAGCGGGATGCCCAGCGCGTCGAACACCGCCTCGTAGAAGCGCCGGCTGGCGGGAAGATCGCGCACCACCAGCTGGATATGATCGATTAGCCGGCCGAGATGCATTTGCTGAGTTGCCATGGAGCCACTCCGTCGGTTGAGCCCCCCGACGCCTAACGCACTCCGCTGCCGAAAGTGTACGTCAACGCGAGCCCGGCCGAGAACTGGTCGGCCGAGCCGAAGGCATCGACCACGGGCGAGTCCGCGGCATCATCCAGCAGGCGCTCATATTTGGCATAGCCTGTGACACCCCAGCGCTGGGTGAACTGATATTGCCCGCCGACCGTCGCCGCGACCGAATAGAGGCCGCCGCCGGGATCGTAGAGGGGAAGTCCCGTCGCGGCGGACTCGCGCGCGTTCACCCCGAAATAGGCCTGCTGATAATTCTGGTCTGCGAAGGTCACGCGCGGGCCGGCCGACACCAGCCAATCGTCGCCGTCGCGCGCGACCAGATCGAAGCCGGCATCACCGACCCAGCCTTCGTGTCCGTTGACGCCCTTGCGCGCATCGATCCGGAAGCGGAACCCGGGGGTGAGCCAATATTGGGCGAAACCGCCCAGCTCGATGGTCGTATCTATCTCGTCCAGGTCCGCGCCGACTTCCTCTCGCTTGCGCCCGCCCTCGATGTTGAACGCCGGACCGGCCTCGAAACCGTTGGCGCGCAGCAGCGGGAACCCGGCGGCTTCGTCCGGCGCCTCGAAGTCGAACGGCTTGTCGCCGCGCGTTATCGAGAAATCGATGAAAGGCTGGAGGTTGAGCTTGTCCGAGCCGGGGTAGTTCGGCACGAACTGCGGCCCCGCCCCGACCCGGAAGCGTCGCGGCTCCTTGGTTTCCGTCCTGCTTTCCGCCTCGTCGCTGGACGACTGGGCGAATGCGGGATCGAGGGCGAAGAGCGAAGAGGCGAGGGCCGCGCAGGCCAGAGTTGCTTTCATCATCGCGCGAAGAACGACGCCCCCTGGATTTTGTTGCGAGTGCGCACCAAACTATTCGCGATTTCAGGACTTTGCAATTTTTCTGCGGAATCGCAACGATATCCCGATTTCGCAGGTGCGGCGCGCCTGTCCCGGCGTGATACGCATTAACCTATTCTTATCCGCCGCCGTGCAAAACCGGACGCTGCATTCGGCAACGTTCGAGGGGATTCATGCGCGTTCTGGCGATGGCATCGCAGAAGGGCGGGTCCGGCAAGACCACGTTGAGCGGGCACCTTGCGGTGCAGGCTCAGCTGGCTGGCCAGGGGCCGGTGGTTCTGATCGACATCGATCCGCAAGGCTCGCTGTCCGACTGGTGGAACGAGCGGGACACCGAGTTTCCGGCGTTCGCGCAGACCACGGTCGCGCGGCTCGCGGCGGATCTCGAAGTGTTGCGGCAGCAGGGCTTCCGCCTCGCGGTGATCGATACGCCGCCCGCCATCACGATGGCGATCCAGAGCGTGATCCAGGTCGCCGAGCTGGTGGTGATCCCGACGCGGCCGAGCCCGCACGATCTCCGCGCGGTCGGCGCCACGGTCGATCTGTGCGATCGCGCCGGCAAGCCGCTGATCTTCGTCGTCAACGCCGCGACCCCAAAGGCCCGGATCACTTCCGAAGCCGCGGTCGCGCTGTCGCAGCATGGCACGGTGGCGCCGATCACGCTCCACCATCGCACCGATTTCGCGGCTTCGATGATCGACGGCCGGACGGTGATGGAAATCGATCCCAACGGCAAATCCTCGGCCGAGGTGGCCGCGCTCTGGTCCTATGTGAACGATCGGCTGGAGAAGAACTTCCGCCGCACCGTGTTCGCGGCACCCGCGGCACCGGTCAGCCATTTCGGCGCTGGGCGCCCGGCCGGCGGCTTCGGCCGCCGCGTCATGAGCTGAGGGAGCGCGGCATGATCAGCAAGCCTATTGCTTCGCTTTCCTCGGGCCTGCTCGCGCGCAAGGGGCAGGCGCGTCCCGCGATGCGTCCGCAGGGCTTCGTGGGCATGAATCCCGCGCCCTCGGTTGACGATCTCGGCTGGAACGACATGGGAGACGGAATGGCCTCGCACACGCCGCGCCCGGTCGCGGTGGGGCCGACCCCCTCGGTCCAGGTCGGCAAACCGGTGGTCCTCCGCCAGATCGAGGCGCTCGACGAGCAGATCGCGAGCGCCGAGCCGCGGCCGGAACCCGCTCCGCGGCCCGCCGCGATCGAGATCAAGCCGGTCCCGGATGGCGCGCTCGCCCGAGTCGCGCGCGAAGTCGCGGCCAAGAAGGGCAAGGCGGCCTTCACGCTTCGGCTCGACCAGGATCGTCATCTGCGGCTGCGCCTTGCCTCGGCCGTCAGCGGCCGTTCGGCACAGCAGCTCGTGACGCAGGCGCTCGACCAGTTTCTCGCAACGCTCGACGAAGTCGAGGCCCTCGCGGTGCAGCTCGGGCAGGTTCAGGACAATGGGTAAGGAAGTGAAGATGAACAGCCGCACCATGCTCAAGCTGGGGCTTTCGGCCCTGGTCCTGGGCGGCGTCACCGTCACTGGGGTTGCCAGCCAGGGGCTCGCGCTTTCGGCTTTCGCCGCTTCGGGCGCGAACGCCAAGAAGGCCGCTTCGGAAGCCAAGCATGCGCGCAAGGCGCTGGCGCAGCGCAAGGGCGAAAAGGCCGTGGCGCACGCCGAGCTGGCCGTAGCCAACGATCCGAGCAACGCCGAATATCGCGCGATGCTGGGGCAAGCCTATCTGCTCGCCGGCCGTTTCACCTCGGCGGCTCAGGCGCTCACCGACGCATTGACGCTGGACCCGGAGAACGGCGGCGTCGCGCTCAACCTCGCGCTCGCCAAGGTCGCGCAGGGCGATTGGGCCGGCGCGCGTGCGATGCTCCAGGCCAATGCCGAACGCATTCCGGCGAGCGATCGCGGCCTGGCTTTCGCGCTGGCAGGCGATCCGGTCGCGGCGGTAGAGATTCTTGCCCCCGCGGTGCGCGATCCCTCGGCGACGGCCAAGACCCGGCAGAACCTCGCGCTCAGCCTGGCGCTTTCGGGCCGCTGGCGCGAAGCCACCCAGATCGCTGCGATGGACGTGCCACCGGACCAGCTCCAGGCGCGGATCATGGAATGGGCCGCCTTCGCCCGGCCCGCCAATGCCTATGACCAGGTGGCTTCGCTGCTCGGCGTTCGCCCGGTCGCCGATGCCGGCCAGCCGGTGGCGCTCGCGCTCGCGCGCCAGCCCAACGTCGCCCTCGCCGCCGCGGCTCCGGCCGCCGATCCGGTCGACGCCTATATGCCTGCCGCACCCGTGCAGCAGGCAGCCGTCGAAGCGCCTGCCCAGACGGATCCCGAGCCGCAACAGGTCGCCGGCACCGGCTCCCAGGTCGTGTTCGGTCCGCGCGCCGAAGTCGTTCAGACGATCCCCGCGGACGTCCGCCGCGCGCCTGCTCCGGTCCGCGTCGCGGCGGCGTCGCCGCAGCCCGCCCGCGTGGCTCCCGCCAAAGCCGCGGCACCCGCGAAGCGCGTGGCCGGCAATCACTATGTCCAGCTCGGCGCCTATGCCAACGCCGCGGTCGCGCGCGATGCCTGGCTCCGCTACACGCGCCGCCTGCCGGCTCTGGACGGTGAGACTCCGCAGGGTGCGCAGGTTTCGACGCAGGCGGGTAATTTCTACCGGCTTTCGGTCGGCGGCTTCGCGCGCGCCGACGCCGATGCGCTCTGCCGCCAGGTCAAGGCGAGCGGCGGCAGCTGCTTCGTCCGCGTCGCGGCGGGCGATACCGTCGCAAGCTGGGTCAAGCCGGCCCGCGCCCAGGTCGCCGCGCGCTGATCCTCAGTCGACGGGCGTTCCGCCCTTGAACAGGCGCAGCACCTTGCCCTGAACCGGCAGCCCGTCGAACGGCGTGTTGCCGGCGCGTCCGGCCATGTCGTTCTCGCGGATCACCCAGGGCGTGTCGGGATCGAGGACGATCAGGTCGGCGGGGTTGCCGGGTTCGAGCGTTCCCGTTGCGAGCCCGAGCACCCGGGCCGGGTTGCGCGCCAGCAGCGCGAACAGCCGCTCGATCGATACCAGTTCGTCGCGCACCAGCCCGAGCGAAAGCGCGAGCAGCGTCTCCGCGCCCGACATGCCCGGTTCGGAATCGGCGAAGGGCAGGCGTTTGGCCTCGGGCCCGCGCGGATCGTGGCCCGACGCGATCACGTCGATCGTCCCGTCCTTCACCGCCGCCAGCGCCGCCTGCCGGTCGCTTTCGGCACGCAGCGGCGGCGAGAGGTGCGCATAGGTGCGGAAATCGCTGACCGCGATGTCGGAGAGCAGCAGGTGCGCCGGGGTGATGCCGCAAGTGACCGCCACCCCGCGCCGCTTGGCCGCACGGATCAGCTCGAAACCTGCCGCCGTGGTGACCTGGCGGAAGTGGATCCGCGCGCCGGTCTCCTCGGCCAGCATCAGATCGCGCGCGATCGCCAGCGCCTCGGCGATTGCGGGCGCGGCCGGAAGGCCCAGCCGGGTCGCCGTTTCGCCAGCGGTGGCGACAGTGCCTGCGGCAAGCCCGCCATCCTCGGCATGCGCGACAACCGTCATTCCGCAGTCGTGCGCATAGGCGAGCACCTTGCGCATCGTCCCCGAGCAGCCGATCCAGCCGCGTCCGGTGGCGACGGCGCGTGCGCCCGCGGAAGCATTGATCGCCATCTCGCCCAGGTCCGTTCCTGCCAGGGCACGCGTTGCGGCGGACATCGGGTGCACCCAGAGCTGCGGCTTGCCCGAAAGCGCGGCGCGGCGGACAATCCCGGGATCGTCGAGCACCGGCGATTGATCGGGCATCAGCCCGACGCGCGCGATCCCGCCTGCGCGGCACGCGGCCTTGTCGACCGAGAACACTCCCAGGTCGACCAGCGCGGGTGCCAGCATCTTGCCGTTCAAGTCGATCTGCTGCGCGTCCGAGGGAATGTCGAACGTGCCGAGCGCGGCGATGGTCTCGCCGTCTGTCAGCAGTCCGCCGGAGGTGACGCCGCCTTGCGGGCAAACCAGCGTCGCGTTGAGGAAAGCGGTCTTCATGCCCAGCCCTCCACGCCGCGCGCGCGTCTGGTCAGTACGTCCAGGCATGCCATGCGCACTGCCACGCCCATCTCCACCTGCTCGGTGATCGCGCTGCGGCTCGGGTGATCGGCGACGCTCGATTCGATCTCGACGCCGCGGTTCATGGGGCCGGGGTGCATCACCAGCGCATCGGGCTTGGCACGCTCCAGCCGCTCGGGCGTGAGGCCGTAGCGCATGTGGAACTCGCGGGTAGAGGGGATGTAGCCGCCTGCCATCCGCTCGTTCTGGACGCGGAGCATCATCACCACGTCGGCGCCTTCGAGCGCTGCGTCGAAATCGGTGAAGGGCGTCACGTACATCCGCTCGACCGCAGGGGGCATCAGCGTGGATGGAGCGACGACGCGCACCTCGGCGGCGAGCGCAGTGAGCGCGAGCATGTTCGATCGCGCGACCCGGCTGTGAAGAATGTCCCCGCAGATCACCACGCGCTGCCCTGCCACGCTGCCGCGGCGGCGGCGGATGGTGAGCGCATCGAGCAGCGCCTGCGTCGGGTGCTCGTGCCAGCCGTCGCCTGCGTTGAGCACCGGACAGTCGACCTTGTCGGCGATGAGCTGGACCGCGCCTGAGCTCATGTGGCGGATCACGATCACGTCGGCGCGCATCGCGTTGAGCGTCATCGCGGTGTCGATCAGCGTCTCACCCTTCTTCACGCTCGACTGGGCGGCGTGCATGTTGACGACGTCGGCGCCGAGGCGTTTCCCCGCGATCTCGAACGACAGCAAGGTCCGCGTCGAATTCTCGAAGAAGGCGTTGATCTGGGTGATGCCTTCGAGCCTTTTGTCGCTCTTGGCGTGGGTGCGGTTCGCTTCCACCCAATGCTCGGCCTCGTCGAGCAGGAAGACGATCTCGTGGGGCTGGAGTCCCGCGATGCCGGTGAGATGCCGGTGCGGGAAGGCGGCGCGGCCGGGAAGCTGGGCCGCGGGGCTGTGATCGGATGCTTGCATTAAAGCTGCGGCCTAGACCCGGCGGCGCGGCTGCGCAAGGGAGCCGCAGCGGACTTCGCCCGTTCGGCGGATGCAGGCAGGAGGAAGAAGGATTGAAACACGCAATCGCGCTCGCTCTGGCGGCAATCGCAGCCCCAGCAGCCGCACAGACGGTGCCGCTGGGCGCCAACCTCGAGCGGTTCGAATATCCGTATCCGGTCCGCTGGTTCGAGACGCGTTCGCAGGGTGAAGCCGTCCGCATGGCCTATCTCGACGTGGCGCCGATCGCCGCCGCCAACGGCGAAACGGTGGTGCTTCTCCACGGCAAGAATTTCTGCGCGGCGACCTGGGAGGCGACGATCCGCGCGCTTGCCGGGCGCGGCTATCGCGTGATCGCGCCCGACCAGATCGGTTTTTGCAAATCCTCCAAGCCAGCCGGCTACCAGTACAGCTTCCACGCGCTCGCCGCGCTCACGCAGGGACTGCTCGACAAGGCAGGTGCGGACCCGATCACGCTCGTCGGCCATTCGACGGGCGGCGTGCTCGCGGTCCGCTTCGCCCTGCTCTTCCCGGACCGGGTGCAGCGGCTCGTGCTCGTCAATCCGCTCGGCCTCAACGATACGCTGGCCGAGGGGGTGCCCTACGCCGACATCGGCAAACTGCGCGGGGAGGAGGCGAAGACCGACGCCGCATCGATCAAGGCCTATCAGCTCCGCACCTATTATGACGGCAAATGGCGTCCCGAATACGACCGCTGGGTGGCGATGCTCGCAGGGCAATACGCCAGTCCGGACGGCGACGTGGTGCGCGACGCGCAGGCGCGCCTCTCCGACATGATCCAGACCCAGCCGGTGGCGTCCGAACTGGAGCACGTGGCGGCGCCGACGACGCTGATCATCGGCCAGCGCGATCTCACGGCGTTCCGTGCGAACACTGCGCCAGCGTCGGTGCGCGCGCAGGTCCGCACCGTTCCGCAGGCGGCGGAAGAAGCCGTGAAGCGGCTCCGACAGGCGCGGCTCGTACGCCTTCCGGCGCTGGGTCATTCGCCGCAGGTCGAGGACCCCGCGGCATTCCATGCGACATTGTTCGACGCCCTCAAGCGTTGACCAGCGCGTCGATCGCAGCCTGGAGAATATGCGCCGCGGCCATGTTGTCGATCATCTCGGCGCGGCGGGCACGGCTGAAATCCTGCTCGATCAGCGTGCGTTCGACCGCGACGGTCGACCAGCGCTCGTCCCACAGCAGGATTGGCAGCGCCATGTCGTCGAGGTTACGGGCAAAGGCGCGGGTCGACTGAGTTCGTGGCGAATCGGTGCCGTCGAGGTTGAGCGGCAGTCCGATCACCAGCCCCTTCACGCCCTGCGCGCCGATCAGCTCGGTCAACGCGGCCCTGTCCTTGGTGAACTTGGTTCGCCGGATCAGCTGCGCGGGGCTGGCGAAGCTCCAGCCCGCGTCGCAAAGCGCGGTGCCGATCGTCTTGGTGCCTACGTCGAGCCCCAGCAGTCGCCCGCCGCCGGGCAGCGCTGCGCGGAAGTCGGCGGGGGCGGTGGTGATCACGGCTTGAACGCGGCCAGCCGGCGCTCGGCGTCCTTGCGGACGTTCGCCCAGAACATGCTGTAGTCGTAGACGTGGTAGTTGTTGCCCGGCTGGAGCACATAGGGGCCCATGTCGGGCGGGTTCGATCCGATCAGCAGAAAGCCGCGGCCGTCGCATCGCGCGGGAACGAAATGCGGCACCAGCGTCGCGGTCTTGAGATCCTTCGACGGCAGCAGGCCGCCCAGATTGGCTTCGGCCGGGGCCGAGTCGCCCGGCTTGCCGGTGAGCGGATTGACGCAGAGCAGGGGCGTGCGAGCGCGCGATTTGCCGGTGAAGCCGGTCGATGCATCGAAAGTATCGGTGACCAGCACCGGATCGGCGGGCTCGCCGAAGCTCTGCCATGAGAGGATGCACCCGGCGTCGTCGGGGCCGGTGCAGGCAGGGAGCCCCATCCGCGGCAGGTCCGCCGTCAGCGACACCGGCCAGCCGACGACATAGGCTGCGACGATCCGGCGGGCGATCGGCTTGTCCGCCACGCGATCGACGAGCAGCCGCGAGAGGTGCAATGCGCCCTGGCTGTGTCCGGCGAGGATGATCGGCCGCTCGCCCGCTTCGATCAGGAACTGGTCAAATGCAGCGAGCACGTCGCGATAGGCGAAGTCGAGCGCCTGTTGCGCTTGCGTCCTGCTCGTCAGGAAGGCGCCGAAGGTCGCCTGGCGATAGCGCGGCGCCCAGACTGCTCCCACGGAATTGAATGCGCTGGCCTGCCCGCGCAGGAACAGTGCCGCGCGCTGGTTTGCCTCGACATTGTCGAGCGGGGCGTTCCACGTCGTGGAATCGAGGAACGAAGTCGGGTGGATGAAGAACACCGCCGCCTGCGGCGCCGTCGCCGCGGCTTGCCCTTCCGGGACCCACAGCGCGGGGTTGCCCGGCTTGTCCGGCCGCGCGATCCACATGTCGGCGCGCGCATAGGCGTTGCGCTCTGGCGGCGGCAGCGCGACGACGTTGCCGGCAGGCACCAGGAACTGGCGCATCAGCTGCACGCCGTAGAACCGATAGGCGAACATGGCGGCAAGCGCGAGCACGATCAGGACAGCCACGACATAGAGGAATTTCCGGGCCAAGCCCAATCTCCATTGTGCAATGCAGCATAAACGGGGTGTGTTGCAACCGCGTTCCCGTGGCCCACGCTTGTGAAGGATGCAACTGCATTGACGCGCAGGGGCGGGCGGGGGAGGGTATGCCTCGTCCAGGGGGAAGGCGAGAATTCGGTCGTGCTCAGCAAAGCCTCAGCTTTTGCTCATGGCAGGTCGGCCGCTTTCGTCCATTTCGGGGAACGACAGGCGGAGGGAGACGGCCATGGACGCGGATCAGGCACCGAAAGGCGACGATTTCATTGGGGAGGCCGGCTGGCCCCTGCGCCCTCTGCTGCTCGCCGGGCTGGGTCTGGCGACGGGACTGATCTTCCACTGGATCCTCGGCAACCGGTTCGAAAGCAGTATCGAGGCATGGCGCGCGGCCATGCTGGCATGCGTGACGCTTGGTGCGGCACTGATCGGCTTCACGCTCGAACGGCGGCTGTGGTGGGCATCGATCCTGTTCTCGCTCGCCGTCGCGCTGGTCGGGGGGCTGGTGATCTACTGGAACGGATCGCCCGGCGGCTGGGGATCGGGTGAGGGCTGGCGCACGATCAGCCTGCTGCTCGCGGTCGCGATCGCAGCGCCGCTGTTTCAGGCCGCGCGGGACGAAGGCGCGCGGCGCTTCCCCTATGCCAGCGTCCATGATCACGCCTGGACCAACGTCGTCCTCTGGTGCGCCTGCTGGCTGTTCGTGGCGATCGTCCTCGCGCTCTCATGGCTGCTCGCGTCGCTGTTCGACCTGATCAAGATCGATCTGCTGCGGCGCCTGCTCGAGAAGGAATGGTTCTGGCGCGCGCTGGTGGGTTTCGCCTTTGGCGCAGGGCTGGGGCTGTTGCGCGAGAACGACGGCGTCGTGCGCCTGCTCCAGCGCGTGGTTGCTACCGTCCTCGCGGTGCTCGCGCCCGTTCTTGGTATCGGACTAGCGCTGTTCCTCCTCGCGCTTCCCTTCACCGGACTCCAAGCGCTGTGGGACGCGACCAGCGCGACCACGCCGATCCTGCTCGCCTGTGTGATCGGCGCGCTGATTCTCGCCAACGCCGTGATCGGCAACATGCCCGAGCACGAGCGCCGCTTCCCGCTGCTTCGCTACGCCGCGATGCTGCTGGCGGCCGTCGTGCTGCCGCTTGCGATCATCGCAGCGATCGCCACCGGGCTGCGCATCAGCCAGTACGGCTTCACGCCCGAGCGGCTGTGGGCAGTGGTGTTCGTCGGGCTCGCCTGCCTCTACGGCGCCGCTTATCTCGCCGCGCTGGCGCTCGGACGCCTCGGCTGGGCGGCGCGGGTACGGCCGATGAACCTCACGCTCGCGTTCGTCACCTGCGGCCTCGCGCTGCTGCTCGCGACGCCGCTGATCAGCTTCAACGCGATCTCGACTCGTGATCAACTCGCGCGGCTCGAATCGGGCAGGGTCATGCCCGACCGGTTCGACTGGCGCGCGCTGGCCTTCGACTTCGGCGAACCCGGCAAGGCCGCGCTCAAGCGGCTCCAGGCATCGGCCAACCCGCGCATCCGCACGCTCGCGGCCGATGCCGCAAAGGCGAAGACGCGCTGGGAGGTCGCCGAGGCGGGGCGGCTCGAGCAGAATCGGCAGAGGGTCACGAAGAACCTGCGCGTGCTGCCGGCTGGCGGGCGGGTGCCGTCCATGCTGGTCGAAGCGCTCGCCAAGGCTGGCGACTGCATCGGCAACCGGGGCTGTACGCTGCTGCTGCTCGGTGAGGGCGAAGCGTTGTTCTTCAACGACACTTGCTTCCAGGCTCCGGACCCGGCGAGGGGCACCAGACGCGTGTCCTATCCCGTGGCTGATTGCCGGGGTGGGGAGCGCTACCTGCTTGTCGATAGGGACTGGAAGAGCGCAGGCTTCGTGAACCGTTCGGCCGACGCTCAGCGCGCCGCCGTTGCACGCGCCTTTGCGGCCGGGCAGGTGGAAATTCGCACCGTCCCGCGGCGTCAAGTCTTCGTCGGCGGGATTCCGGTGGGTCAGCCGTTCGAATAGCGTTGCGCGCGCGGCAGGGGGGATGCTAGCCGCGCCCCCATGTCCGTAGACACTGCAACCGTGAAGAAGGTGGCGAGCCTCGCCCGGATCGCGATCAGCGATGCCGATGCCGAGCGCCTCGCGCCCGAGCTCAACAACATCCTCGGCTGGATCGAGCAGCTCGGCGAGGTCGACACCTCCGCCGTGGAGCCGATGACCGCCGTCATCCCCAACAAGCTTCGCCTGCGCGAGGACGTGGTGACCGAAGGCGCGCAGCGCGACGCGGTCCTTGCCAATGCGCCGCAGGGCGAGCACGGCTTCTTCACCGTCCCGAAGGTGGTCGAATGACCAAGATCACCGATCTCGGCGTCGCGGGGCTCCGCGACGGTTTCCGCGCCGGGGAATTCTCGGCACGCGAAGTCGCCGAAGCCTTCAACACGGCGGTCAGCGGCGCCAAGGCGCTCAACGCCTTTATCGTCGAAACCCCCGATCACGCGCTCGCCGCCGCCGACGCCGCCGACAAGGCGCGCGCTGCGGGTGAGGCGCCCAAGCCGCTCGCCGGCGTGCCGATCGGTATGAAGGACCTGTTCGCCACCAAGGGCGTCCAGACCACCGCCGCGAGCCACATCCTGGAGGGCTTCACGCCGGTCTATGAATCGACCGTCTCCGGCCAGCTCTGGGAGGCCGGCGCGGGCATGCTCGGCAAGCTCAACCTCGATCAGTTCGCGATGGGCTCCTCGAACGAGACCTCGTACTTCGGCAACGTCATTTCACCCTGGCGGCGTGGCGGTGGGGACAACGCCCCGCTCGCGCCCGGCGGATCGTCGGGCGGCAGCTCGGCAGTGGTGGCGGCACGCATCGCGCCGGGCGCGACGGGCACCGATACCGGCGGCTCGATCCGCCAGCCCGCCGCCTTCACCGGCATCTCGGGGATCAAGCCCACCTACGGCCGCTGCTCGCGTTGGGGCGTGGTCGCCTTCGCGTCGTCGCTCGACCAGGCCGGGCCGATGGCGCGCGACGTGCGCGACTGCGCGATCCTGCTCGAGAACATGGCCGGCTTCGATCCCAAGGACTCGACCTCGCTGGACCTGCCCGTGCCGAAGTGGGAAGCCGGATTGTCGCCCGACCTCAAGGGCAAGCGGATCGGCATTCCCAAGGAATATCGCGTCGACGGCATGCCCGCCGAGATCGAAGCGCTGTGGCAGCAGGGTATCGACTGGCTGAAGGATGCCGGCGCCGAGATCGTCGAGGTCTCGCTCCCGCACACCAAATATGCGCTTCCGGCCTATTACATCATCGCCCCGGCCGAAGCCTCGTCGAACCTGGCGCGCTACGACGGTGTCCGCTACGGGCTGCGCGAGCTCGCCGACGGCCAGAACCTTCAGGAAATGTACGCCGCCACGCGCGCCGCGGGCTTCGGCGACGAGGTCAAGCGCCGCATCCTGATCGGCACCTACGTCCTCTCCGCGGGCTTCTACGACGCCTATTACACCCAGGCACAAAAGGTCCGCGCACTGATCGCCCGCGACTTCGACAACGCCTGGGCGCAATGCGAGCTGCTGCTGACGCCCACCGCGCCTTCGGCAGCGTTCGCGCTGGGCGAAAAGTCGGCCGATCCGCTGGCGATGTACCTCAACGACGTCTTCACGGTGCCGAGCTCGCTCGCAGGGCTTCCCGCGATGAGCGTACCGGGCGGACTCGACAAGGACGGGCTGCCGCTGGGCCTCCAGATCATTGGCAAGCCGCTCGACGAGCAGGGCGTGCTGAACGCCGGCCTCGCGATCGAGCAGCGCGCGGGCTTCACTGCGCGGCCGGAGCAATGGTGGTGAAGCACTGCCCGTTCGCCCTGAGCTTGTCGAAGGGCAGTGACTGTTCTCAGAGAAAGGACTGGGCTTCGACAAGCTCAGCCCGAACGGAATTGAAGCGATGAGCGAATACCGCATCAAAGGCGACACCGGCGAATGGGAGGTCGTGATCGGCCTCGAGGTCCACGCGCAGGTCACCTCCACCGCCAAGCTCTTCTCGGGCGCGGCGACCGAGTTCGGCGCCGAGCCCAACAGCCAGGTCTCGCTGATCGACGCGGCGATGCCCGGCATGCTGCCGACGCCCAACCGCGAGTGCATCCGCCAGGCGGTCCGCACCGGCATGGCGCTGGGCGCGGTGATCAACAAATGGTCGCGCTTCGATCGCAAGAACTATTTCTACGCCGATCTGCCGCAGGGCTATCAGATCAGCCAGCTCTATCACCCGCTGGTGGGCGAGGGGACGATCGAGATCAGCCTCGACGAGAAGAACCCCGATGCCGAGGTCAAGACGATCGGCATCGAACGGATCCATGTCGAGCAGGACGCGGGCAAGCTGATGCACGATCAGCACCCGACGCGCAGCTACGTCGATCTCAACCGCGCGGGCGTCGCGCTGATGGAGATCGTGTCGAAGCCCGACATGCGCTCGCCGCAGGAAGCCGGCGCCTATCTGTCCAAGCTGCGCTCGATCCTGCGTTATGTCGGTAGCTGTGACGGCAACATGGATCAGGGCTCGATGCGCGCCGACGTCAACGTCAGCGTCCGCAAGCCCGGCGAGCCCTTCGGCACGCGCACCGAGACCAAGAACGTCAACTCGGTGCGCTTCGTCATGCAGGCGATCGAGACCGAGGCGCGCCGCCAGGTCGAAGTGCTCGAAGCGGGCGGACGGATCGTCCAGGAGACGCGCCTGTTCGATCCCGAGCGTGGCGAGACCAGGTCGATGCGCTCGAAGGAAGACGCGCACGACTATCGCTATTTCCCCGATCCCGATCTGCTTCCGCTCGAGCTGGACGAAGCCTTCCTCGAAGAGTGCCGGCAGAGCCTGCCCGAGCTGCCCGACGCCAAGCGCCGCCGCTACGAGCAGGAGCTGGGTCTCAGCGCCTACAATGCCGCGACGCTAACTGCCGATGCGGACACCGCGCGCTGGTTCGAGGCACTGCTCGCGGAGAGCGCGCGCGTCCAGAAGAAGGGCGAGACCGAAGTTGCGCGCGCTGCCGCCAACTGGCTGCTCTCGGACCTGTACGGCGCGCTCAATCGCCTGAACAAGGATCTCGACACCAGCCCGGTGAGTCCCGAGCAGGGCGCCGAACTGCTCGCGCTGGTCGCCGACGGCACGCTCTCGGGCACGCTCGGCAAGCAGGTGTTCGAGATCATGCTCGAAACCGGCGACGCACCGGCGAAGATCGTCGAGGAGCGCGGGCTCAAGCAGACCAGCGACACTGGCGCGATCGAAGCAGTGATCGCCGAGGTGTTGGCGAAGAACCCCGGTCAGCTGGAGCAGTATCGCGGCGGCAAGGAAGCCCTGTTCGGCTTCTTCGTCGGTCAGACGATGAAGGCGATGGGCGGCAAGGCCAACCCGGCCGTGGTCAACGAGTTGCTGAAGAAGGCGTTGGCGGGCTGATCGGAGGCTGAAAGCCTCCGGCAGGTGTCGGCGCAGGGAGAGCCGTAAGCCCTCCTGCGCCGAGAGGAATTGCACGCGGGCCGGGTTGTCCCCTTCCTATTCCGCGAATACTGCCTATATTCAGGGGGCTGACGTCGCGTGCGACGGATATCGGGCCGCTTCGGCTCCTCCCTTTGTCCCTTTCTAGCCAACCGAAGCCGGGATGCGTCGCCGTTGGCGCATGCCCGTCATGCATGGGACAAAGGATACCCATATGATCACCGGAACCGTAAAATTCTTCAATAACGACAAGGGCTATGGCTTCATCGCGCCGGAAGGCGGCGGTGGCGACGCCTTCGTCCATATCTCTGCCGTCGAGCGCGCGGGCATGCATACGCTCGATAAGGACCAGCGCGTCTCGTACGAGCTGGAGACGGACAACCGCGGCAAGACCTCGGCGGTCAACCTCCAGGCTGCTTGAAGCTGAGTTGATCGGGCGGGCCTTCTACGGCCCGTCCGGTTACCTGCGCCGTCCGGGAATCGGATGGCCGCCTAACCGGAGTACCCTATGTCCAGAGCGATCAACATCGATGCGCCGAAAGACCATGTCCTAGCCACCTGCGCCAAGCGCAAGGTCCCGATCAGCGCCATCGAAGCGCTTCACTCCGGCGGCACGCGCGTCGTGATGAACAACGCGAGCGACACAGCGCTGATCGCCAAGGTCTACGGCAAGAAAGTAATCACCAGCGCCGTGACGCGCACCCCCTCGCGACTCGGCTTTCTCTAGAGCGGAATTGCCTGGCCCTCAGCAGCCCTGTCGACATTCCGTCTTCCGTTTGCTCTTCTAAGATCGCTGCATGCGACGAGAGGCAACGAGACCAATGCGCCATCTGCTCCTGATGCTGTTCTGCTTCCTCGCCGTGCCCGCCGCGGCGCAGACCGCCGCGCCGGAACCCTCACCTTCGGCCAACCCGCGCGTGGCGCTGGAGACCACCGCGGGCCGGATCGTGGTCGAGGTCTATGCCGACAAGGCACCGGTCACCGCGAAGAACTTCCTGCGCTATGTCGATGCCGGGCGGCTCGATGGGATCAGCTTCTACCGGGTGGTGAAGGTGCAGGACCGGTTCGGGTTCGTGCAGTTCGGAGTGCAGAATGCGCCGGCGAAAATTTATCCGCCGATCAAGCACGAGCCGACCAGCGAGACCGGGATCAAGCATCTGGAAGGCACGCTTTCGATGCCTCGCCTCGCGCCGGGAACGGCGCGCGGCGAATTCACGATCAGCGTCGGCGATCAGCCTTCGTTCGATGCCGATCCTGCTCGGCCCGGCGACAATCTCGGCTACGCCGCCTTCGCGCGCGTTGTCGAAGGGATGGAGGTGGTGCTCGAGATCTTCGACGCGCCGCTCTCGCCGACCAAGACGCTCCAGGGCAGCTTCAAGGGCGAAGTTCCCGCGGCTCCGGTGAAGATTCTCACTGCGCGTCGCGTGAAGAGCTGACGCGCGTCAGCGCGCGCGCTTCTCGAGATAGAGATAGGCGGGGTCGAACTCCGCCACCTGGCGCAGGCCCGACGAATCGAGGATGGTGACCTTGCCGCTGCGGAACTCGACGAGCTCGCGTTCGCGCAGCTCCTTGAGCACGCGATTGACGTGGACCGGTGTGAGCCCCAGGCATTCGGAGAGGATGATCTGCGTGACCGGAAACGCATATTCGCGTTCGCTCGGCATGCCGGCGAGGGCGAGGCGGACCTGAAGCTCACAGAAGAGGTGCGCGGTCCTCTCCAGCGCGCTGCGGCGGCCTAGCGACACTTCCCATTCGCGGTGGATCGCGGCGTCGAGATTGGTGAGGAACCACAGCACGCGCGCAAGGTGCGGGTGTTGTTCGGTGATTCCGGTCAGCTTCTCATGCGGCATCTGGACGATCTTGCACGGCGTGAGCGTCATGATGTTGTGGTCGAGCCGCTTGAGCGTGAAGCTGTGCAGGTCGGCGAAGTCGCCCGCGACGTGCAGCTCCGTGATCTGGCGCTGGCCGTCGCTCAGATCCTTGTATCGGCAGAGGAAGCCTTCGATCAGCAGCGTCGAGGCATTCACCTCGTGTCCCGCCGTGATGAAAGTATGGCTCGCCGGAAGCGTCTGCACCGGCGAAGCGGCGTCGCGCAGCGCACGTTCTTCCTCGGCGCTGATTTCGTCGCGCGCCCTGAGCTTGATCAGCAGCTTGTCGAGCATGTGCCCCCTGAGGCGCTGGGCGACTCGTCGTGAATCAAGTCGACTGCCGCGCTGAACGGCACGACTAGTACGACCGTCCCATGCTGCTCGGCAATCTCGATCCTTCCGCGCAGATCGATGACGCCGCGGGTCCGCAGCTCGTCGCTCAGCATCGAACGAACGCCCGCCACTGCCTGGGCGCGGGCGGCGGCCAGGTCCGGAAGATCATGACCCTCTTCGTCGGCTACGAAGCCGACGCTGTTCACGACGTTGAGATGATAGTGCGCCACTCGCGCGTGTGCCCCTTATTGTTGCGTCCTGTCCTGATTCTTCACTTCGCCCGCCGTTCCGCTCACCCCGTCGGGGATTCCGGTAGGCTCGAGCGGCGAAGTATCGTCTCCGCCCTCGGCGGCATCGGCCTCGTCCGAGCGCGACTGGACTGCCTGCTCGATATCCGACCGCGGATCCTTGCCCGCGTCGGCGCGATCGAGTTCGGGGTCGCGGTTGATGTCTCCCATGGGGTTTCTCCCTCGATCGTTCGGGCTCATGCGAGCGGCTGCCCCGGCGCGGTGCCGGGATCGCCGCCAGGCTGCGGAGCGGGGATGTCAATGTCCGGCCCCGGCGGGGTGAGCTCGGGCGGCGGCGCAACCGGCTGGCCCGGCTGCGAAGGCTGGGCGGGGGAGGGGACCGGCCGCTCGGGCGGCGCGGTGGGGACGGGCGGTTCGACGGGCATCGGGCACTCCTTTTGCCGCTCCCAACGCGCGGCGTTGCGCGCAAGTTGCTTCGCGGCTTGCTCCCGGACCCACGACTGCTATAGAGCCCGCCGACCGGCGGTGCCCCTGCGGGCGTGGCGGAACTGGTAGACGCGCCAGATTTAGGTGCTAGTCTACAAATGCAGACTGGTTGCCGATGTGATACAGTCTACAACCGCAGACATCCGCCATTTTTGACCCTGGTCCCCCTAGGTAAACTTTTCGGTCCTCCGGTGCGCCCACTGGGGGACCTTTGTTTTGCCCCCGTTCTCGGGATTATTCCCCATTAGTGCGGACCCCCTGTTGACCGCGGCCCCCGCTGCGTCCATACATTCCGCCATCGCAGACAGTCGGCATTGAGACTGCGCTTAACTCACTCTAAAGGAGCCGCCAAAATGACCCTTCACGCCGATCCCGTAGCGTTTCAGCAGGCCATGGAAATTTCGTCGCTTCAGGAGGGGGCGACACGCTACTGTGACCGGCAGGACGCCAAGGGCGCTCGCGAGGGCTTCGAGCGCAGAGACGATGTCCAGAAGGTCATCCGCGGGGCCATTCCGATCCTCAGTGCCGCCATCGCCTCCTGGGTCGAGACGGCCAGCGCGAAGAAGGGCCGGCCCTCAGCAGCCCTGGCGCCCCTGCGGGAGGTCGACCGGGATCAGCTCGCCTACGTTGCCCTGAGCAAGACCTTTCACACCCTCGCCAAGGGCGCCTCAGTGTCGGACGTAACCATCTCGATCGGCCGTGCCGTCCAGGTCGAGATCGAAGCCAAGATGATCCAGGAAGCCGACCCCAAGGCGGCCAAGCGGTTCCTGGCAATGGCCGAGGGCGAGGCAAAGGAGAGCGTCAACCTCAAGCGCCACGAGCGCCTCGCGTGGCAACTCGGGCTCGGCCTGGACTGGTCCCGCCGGACCCAGGCGCTCGTTGGTTCCGTCGTCCTTAACCTGATCCTCACCGAGCTTTCCGCAATCTTCGAGCGCGGCACCCTCGTAGACCAGCGCGGCACCGTCCCGGTCATTCAGCTTACGGAGGAGTTCCTGGAGACCCTCTCGGAGATGACCGATGCGGTCGCGTGGCTCCAGCCAGTCCTCAAGCCCATGGTCGTTGAGCCCCGCCGCTGGGAGCGCTTCGACACCGGGGCGTATCTGGACTACCGGATCAGCAAGACGGTCCCGCTGGTCCGCACGTACAACCGCGAGCACCAAAAGCTCCTCCGGGAGGCTATTAAGGACGGCTCGATGCAGCAGGTCCTGGACGGCCTCAACGCGATCCAAGGGACCCGCTTCAAGATCGACCAGCAGATACTGGCGGTTGTCGAATGGACCTACGAGACCAAGCGCCGGCCCGCTGATAGCTTCCCGCTCACCAAGATACCTGAGTTGCCTAAGCGGTCCTCGGAATTGGAGTGGGCCCAGTATGACCCGGCGACCCGCACGGCCCTTTCGCGCAAGCGCAAGTCGATCAAGGACCTGCGGGATGGCGCCAAGGTCGACGAGGGCATCTTCAACTCGGACATTGGAACCGCCCACGAACTTGCGCAGCGCCCCTGCTTCTACCTGCCCCATAGCCTCGACAGCCGCGGCCGAGTCTACGCCGTCCCGCACTTCAACCACCAACGCTCGGACCACATTAAGGCTCTCTTTCGGTTCGCGGACGTCGTCCCGCTGGGGGCGCACGGGGGCAAGTGGTTGATGATCCACCTCGCCAACTGCGGGGACTTCGGGAAGATCAGCAAGGAACCGTTCGGCTCTCGGGTTCAGTGGGTGAAGGACAACGAGGCCCTGATCCTGCAGGCCGCGGCGGACCCCTTCGCGACCTATGACTGGTGGGCAAAGGCGGACAGCGCCTTCTGTTTCCTGCAGGCCTGCATGGAGTATGCCGCCTGGGCCGCCTGGGGGTTCAGCCCTGAGTTTCCGTCTAACATCGCTATCGCTCTCGACGGCTCCTGCTCGGGCCTCCAGCACTACTCAGCCATTACCCGCGCCGAGCAGGAAGCCTACCACGTCAACCTGCTGCCGCGAGATACCGTAGGCGACATTTATGGCGTGGTCGTGAGTGCGGCCAAGCCCACCTTGGAGGCCTGCGCGGCCGGCGGGGACGAAGCCTGCATCACGATCCTAGCCGAAGGCGTTCACCGCGGCACCTTCAAGCGAAACACCATGACCTACTTCTACGGGTCCGGTAAGTTTGGAATGCGCGATCAGCACATGGTCGACCTGATGCGCCCGCTGGCCGACAAGGTGGCCCTGGGAGACCTGGAAAAGCACCCGTACAGCCTCCTGACGGCCCGCACGGACAAGGAGACCGGCGAGGTCACCTACGCGCACGATGGCGGCTTCACCTGCGCCCACACGTTGGCTGCCCACGCCCATGCGGCGATCGTCAAGACCGCCCCCCAGGCACACGAGGCCTCCGAATGGTTCCAGCACGTCGCCGCCCTGCTGGCCCACGAGAGCCTCCCGGTTATCTGGCGGGCCCCCAGCGGGATGCCTGTGGTTCAGCGCTACAGCGAATACACGTCCAAGCGCGTGAACATGTGGCTGTACGATCGTGAGGTCACCGTTCCCACGGGAGACGCTAAGGTCGACGAAGGAGGAAACGTGCTGACCCGGATCGAGTGCCTGATCCGTGAGGCACCTACGAAGCGCATCGACAAGAAGAAGGCCCGCAGCGCGATCAGTCCGAATGTGATCCACAGCATGGACGCCGCGCACCTCCTGCGCGTGGCCGTGCGGGCCTTTGACGAAGGCATCACCTCCCTGCAGTTCATCCACGATTCCTTCGGAACCCATGCCGGAAAGACCGAGCGGTTCTCCCGCATCATCCGAGAAGCCTTTGTGGAACAGTACGAAGGATACTGCCCGTTCCAGGAGATTGACGCTTACGCCCGGCGGGTCCTCAGCGCGGAAGGTATCGCAAACCTGAAGCCCATCCCGAAGATGGGAGGCCTGGACATTCGAGCGGTCTTAGAAGCCGAGTTCGCCTTCGGATGATATAGTCTGAAATGGTAGACAGTCGGCATTAGTGCGACCGTATGCACAACCAGCTACCCGCTGACCTCCTATCTCCCCTGTGCAACCTTCCCGCCCCGGGCCGTCCAACGACAGCTCGGGGTTTCTTTTTGTCCACATTCGCGGACTGTCGGCACTGACAGCTCACCCGCACGTACGGAATTTCTACGCCGCAATGGCAAATAAACGACCCACCCTGAACGCCGTCTTTGGCCCTCTCGTGCTCTCCTACCCGCACCTGAACGCGCCGGACGACAAGTTCGGGGAAGATTATTACAAGGCTGATGGCGTCGAGGAGCCCAACTCCCCCGCCATGAAGAAGGCCAAGGCGATCCTCGCCGACGCCTGCAAGCAGTTCGGCCTTGACCCCAAGGACACCAAGCTCCCGCTCGTCAAGGAGACGCAGAAGGACCCGAACGCCCCCGAGGGCACCCGGAAGCCCAAGCGCGTCGAGACGGGCAAGCTGCTCCTCAAGTCCAAGACCAAGCGAGCGCCGCTCCTGGTCGACGCACGGGCCAAGCCCATCGACCCCAGCAAGGTCGAGATCGGCGGCGGCACGGTCGCGTACCTCGAAGGCTTCCTGAGCCCCTACGAGATGAAGGGCGAGGACGGCATCTCGTTCACCCTCACCGGTGTCCAGGTGGTCAAGCTCGTCCAGCGCGGCGGCACCAGCTCATTCAAGGCCCTCGACGATGAGGACGCCTACAGCTTTGGCGACGATGATGCGGGCGACGAGCTGTCGCTGGGCTCGGACTCCGACGAGCAGGACGAAGGCGACGGTGGCGTCCTCGACATTTAAGGGTCGAGTGAAGCTGCACGGCCGCTCTGGCCTCGAAAGCAAGACGATGGAGGACCTCGCCACCCGCGGGGTCCCCTATCGCTACGAAGAGGTCCGGCTCGCCTACGAGAAGCCGGCCAGCAGCCACAAGTACACCCCCGACTTCATCCTCCCGAACGGCATCATCGTAGAGACGAAGGGCCTCTTCGACTGCGACGATCGCAAGAAGCACGAACTGGTGCGCAAGCAACATCCCGCGCTCGACATCCGGTTCGTCTTCAGTCGCTCGGCCTCCCCGATCCGCAAGGGCAGCAAGACCACCTACGGCGCCTGGTGCGCCAAGCTCGGCATACCTTTCGCCGACAAGGTCATCCCCCAGGCCTGGATCGACGAACCCGACGACCCCGAGCGCCACGCGGCCATCGCTGCCGCCTCGGCCTGACCTTCAACTGAAAGAGAGACCATGACGAAGACCCGCGAGTTCGCGTGGCCGAAGAGCCGCGCCACGACCAAGCGTACCTCCACCGACTACATCGCCGTACACTGCTCGGCCACGCCCGAGGGCAAGTGGTTCGACGCGACTGATATGGACCGGATGCACCTCCAACAGGGCTGGGCAGGCATCGGCTACCACTACGTCATCCGCCTGGACGGCTCGATCGAGGCCGGCCGGCCTGAGGACGCTGTCGGCTCCCACGTAGCCGGCTACAACTCGCGGGCCCTCGGCATCGTCTACATTGGCGGTGTCGCGAAGGACGGGAAGACCCCCAAGGACACTCGGACCCCGGAGCAGAAGGACGCCCTCGTGGCGCTCCTGCGCTCGCTCCGCGCCAAGCACCGCACCGCCATCATCCAGGGCCACCGCGACTTCCCGAAGGTCGCGAAGGCCTGCCCGTCGTTCGACGCCAAGCGCGAATACGCGACCCTCTGAACCAAGCCGAAGGAAGCCCCAATGAACCGTGTTTTCGCTAAGGTTGCGCTGACCGGAAGCGCCCTGCTGGCCGCCCAGTACGCCTCCCTGTCTCCGTTCCGCTACGAGATGATCGGCTGGTCCCGGCCGGGCCCCAAGTACAACCCGCGCCGCCCTTCGCACAGCATCGCCCAGATCAACCGCCACACCGGCCGGCCCCACGAGCATCGCCGTGAGATCGCCCGCCGCCTCGGAGTCCCCGCATGACCTTCCGTACCAGCTACCTGACCCCCCGCGCCAAGGAGGTCCTAGACTACCTCCAGGCCAAGGGCACCGCTTCGCCCCGCGAGGCGCTCCTCGACCTCGACATCAACTCGGGCTCGTTCACGCGCCGCATTACCGAGCTGCGCGACGCCGGCTTCCCGATCAGCGTGGAGACCAAGCGTCACCCGGTGACCCGTCGCCGCTACAACGTGTACACGTATGGCGCCCACGCTTAAGCGCTTCTGGGGCCGGCTGGTAAACTACCGGCTCCAGCGCCTTACCGATGCAGTCCGGCGTGCCCGCGGCTGGAGCACCACCGACCAGTGGCGCAACGGGGCGCGGGCTCACGCTTCCCGCTACGGCTTGGAGGACGAAGTCGTCGCCGAGTTCGACCACAACGTCCGCCAAGGCGCCCATCCGTCGATCGCGCAGACTCACGCCTTCTGGGAGTGGGACATCTGATGGCTAAAGACCCCCAAGACCCGGGGACGCTTGAGCTTCCACTCCCCGACCCGGACGCGCTCGTTACCGTCGAGGCAATGGGATTTACCTGGCGTCTGCCGCGCTCCGTGGTGGAGGCCGACATCGCTTCCGGCTTCGCCGTAGAGATCAAGCAGGCCTGACATGCAGTCCCGCACCGACAGCCTGATGGAAGCCCTGGTCAACATCGTGATCGGCATCGTCATCTCGACGATCGCCAACCACTTCGTGATCCCCGCGGTCCTCCACGTCCAGATGAGCGTGACCCAGAACGTGGTCATCAGCCTCATCTTCACCGCCATTTCGCTCGTGCGATCCTACGTCCTCCGCCGGCTCTTCAACGGCCGGTCGGTGTGGCTAACGATCCGCGACGCCTACCGAAAGACACTCCATGTCTGACACCGAAACGCCGAAGTCGGCGAAGACCTCCCGGGCCGACCCCGCGATCAACAAGAGCGTCGTGGTCCAGAGCCCCGCGGATGCGCTCACGGCAGCCGTCGAGACGCTCATCGTCGCTGCGGAGGCTTACGCTGCTGCGGACGGCACCACGACCCACAGCTACGTCGCGGGCGACTACCGCGTCCGCTTCCAGGGCGAACAGCTCCTCCGCGTCGAGCGCATCTAATCTGGACCGCCGTCGCGAAGGCGTCCGATCGTTGCCGCCCGGCAGCGCTAAGAAACCGGGCTACGATGCCAGCAAGAGAGCGAGCGGAGCCCCAGGGGGCTTGTCGTAAGAACCCCTGAACCCCGCGGGGCCGATCAGTAACATGGTTGGCCCCGCTTTTTCTCGACCTCAGCGTTTCGACCAGCCGCCGGAGTGGCGCTGAAGTGCCGACCCGACGAACTGCGGAAGGCAAGTTGCAACCTCCACCGCCCGCCATTTGTGGCCACTGATGGCAGCTCCTGACACGGAGAACCCGGGGTAGGTGTGTCCGTGCCTCAACTGCGCTTTGCCGTGCAGTGAAGTGGACCCCAGGGGCGGCTGCTCGAAACACTGACGACCGGACTTCCGGCGGCCCCAGCGGGCTTTCCTCCTTTCACCGCTGGGGCCTCCCGAGGGCCGTTCGCGTACCTCTCCCCGTCACGGAGAGGCTGCGGTGTAGATCGCACCGGGCTGACAATGGACCGCGCGGGTCAGCTTCACCCTCGACCCACCCACACCACCGAGAGACCTATGACCAATGGAACCTGCCTTTTCTGCGGGGACCCCGCGGGCGCTGACGAGCTGTGCATGTTCGACGGGCTCTGCGTGGCCTGCGGGGCGGGGCGTACCGACGAAGAGGAGTTCGAGGACAATCTGGAGATAGCCCGCCTCCTTCAGGCGGACCCGGAGCTACGCCAGCAGGCGGCCCACAACTCTTTCCTCATCAGGGAGTGGCTGCGTGACTGACCGCGAGCCCGACACCAGCGCCTTCGTGGGCCACGAGCCATGCCCTCAGTGTGGCTCCCGCGACAACGCGGCCCGCTACGCCTCCGGGCGCCTCTACTGCCACGGCTGCTCGAAGACGATCGAGTGGCCGGACGACGATGACAACAGCCGGCCCCGCCGAGCTGCCCCCAGGACCCGAATGACCGAACCCTACGAGCCGTACCCCTCCGACCTGGGGGACGAGACCTTCACCCGTGCCTACGGGATCAAGACCGACGTCCGCCGAGAGCTGGGCATCGGGCTGGTCCAGATGGGCGTCACTCATCTGGAGCTCGACTACCCGCGCAAGTCTTGTGTGGCCTTCGACTACCGGCTGCCGGACGGCACCCTCTGGGGCCAGAAGATACGCTACAAGCTCCCGGAGGACGCCGAGGACGACAAGACGTTCCGCTTCCCGCACGCCAAGGGGAGCACCGCCGCGCCCATGTGGCTGATGCACAAGTGGGGGCAGGGGTCCGACCGGCGCTCGCTGGTCATCTGGGAAGGCGAGGGCGACTGCGCTGCCTACTATCAGGTCACCGGAGGCAAGTACCCGTGCGTCTCGCTCCCCAATGGGGCGAAAGGCGCCGAGGAGACCATCCGGGCCTGGTATGAGTGGATCGACCAATTCGAGAAGATCATCCTGGTCTTCGACGGAGACAAGACGGGCCGCGAGTGGGCTGAAAGAGCCGCCGCGCTCCTGCCGCCCGGCAAAGCCTTCATCGGCGAGGTTCCGGGCCACAAGGACGCCCGCGAGGCCCTGCTGGCCGGCGACACTAAGGCAATCCAGCAGGCCTATTGGAATGCTCGTGAGTTCAAGCCGGACGGTATCTTCACGGTTGCTGACCTGAAGAGCCAGGTACTCACGCCGGTCGCCATCGGCATCCCTTGGGCGTTCCCCACGCTCACGGCGTGGACCTTCGGGCGTCGGGAGGGCGAGGCGTACTACCTAGGGGCCGGCAACGCGGTCGGGAAGACCGACTTCTGCACGCAGAACATCGAGCACGACGTCAACGTCCTGCGGCTACCAACCGCCGTCATCTACCTGGAGCAACATCCCGTCGAGACGATCCGGCGTGTGGCCGGCAAGGGCGCCCGCAAGGCGTTCCACCTTCCCCCTGAAGAGGGTGGTTACACGGAGAGCGAGCTGCTCGCCGCGATCGAGCGCCTGGAGGTCGACCACCTGGTCTTCGGCGGCAACTTCGCCGCGACCTCCTGGGAGGACCTCAAGAACCGCATCCGCTACCTCGCGGTCTCGAAGGGCATCAAATCTTTCTGGATCGACAACCTGACCGCGCTGATCGACCCCGCCAACGAACGGGCCTCGGTCGAGCTGATCGTCAAGGAACTGGCCCTGCTGATGCAGGAGCTGCGGACCTTCTGCGTCATGGTGTGCCATCTGCGCACCGCGGAGAACGGCCCGAGCCATGAGGAAGGCGGACAGGTCCGGCTAAGCCAGTTCAAGGGCTCCCGCGCGATCGGCGCCTTTGCCCACTACGCCTTCGGCCTGGAGCGCAACACGGTCCACGAGGACCCCGAGATGCGGCTCTACACGACGCTCCGCTGCGTCAAGGACCGCTTCACCGGCCGGGCAGGGGGCAACACCCTGTGCCTGAAGTACGACCCGCCCACGGGCTGGCTCGACGAGACCGAGTTCCCTGAGGAGCCCGAGGCGCCCCGCCGTGGCGGCCACTCCTTCGAGCCGATCGACGGGCTCGACCTGTGACTAGCCCCATCCTGGGTTACCACACCGTCCGCTACTACGACCCCGTGGACCTCCCGGACCTACCCATCGGGCCTTCGGAGGTCTGTGAGATCGAGATGCCCGCGCCGCGAGAGATACGGCTTCCCGTTGTTGCTTATCGCGATGGCCGCGTGACGGTCCGCTGGCCCGATGGCCGGCTCCAGACTCTAACACCCTGAGGCGTCCAGCGAGACGCACACCCTGAGAACACCATGAAATTGAAACCGGCCGTCCCCTCGCAGGGGCGGTTCCTGTTCGACCTGGAGACCAACAATCTCCTGGCCGACGTGACCCGTGTACACTGCGCGGTCGCAATCGACATCGACACCGAGGAAGTCCACGACTTCAAGCCGCACGAGATCGGCAAGTTCCTGGAGCTGTACGTCAAGGCCAAGTGGCTCGGCGGACACAACATCATCGGCTACGACATCCAGGTCATCGCCAAGCTCTACGGGGTCCGGCCGTCTCCTGACTGCGAGATCGTCGACACGCTGCCCCTAGCCCGGCTGGTCTTCAGTGACATCAAGCAGACCGACTTCCCCCTGGCGAAGGCCTGGAAGAAGTACAAGCTCGCCTTCGATCAGCACGAGGCCCGCCGGGCTGCGTACCTGGAGGAGACTGGCCGCGACATCGGGCCCCTGCCGGGCAAGCGGCCCCAGGAGTTCCCCGGCCAGTTCGTCGGGCTGCACTCGCTGGAGGCCTGGGGCTACCGCCTCGGGACCGAGAGGAAGGGCGACTACTCGAAGGAGATGAAGGCGCAGGGGCTCGACCCTTGGGCTTCCTGGAATGAGGCGATGCACGCCTACATGCTCCAGGACGGCGTCGTTAACCTGGGGCTCTTCCGCCATCTGATGGCGCAGAACCCTTCGCCGCTATCGGTCGCCTTGGAGATGGCCGTCCAGTTCCTTTGCGAACGGATGACCCGCAACGGCTGGCCCCTGGACCTCGCGAAGGCCCAGGAGCTGTACGTCCGGCTCTGTCAGAGGCGCCATGAGCTGGAGGTCCTCCTCGCCGAGGCCTTCCCGCCCTGGGAGGTTCGGCTCGAAGACTTCATCCCGAAGCGCAACAACAAGACCAAAGGCTACGTGGCCGGCGTTCCCATAGAGCGCTGGGAGACCCGCGAGTTCAACCCGTCGTCTCGCGACCACATCGCGGACCGGCTGAAGGCCAAATACGGCTGGGAGCCCGTCGAGTTCACCGAGGGCGGCTCGCCCAAAGTCGACGACGATGTCCTGCAAGCACTTCCGTACTCCGAAGCCAAGCTGCTCGCTGAATACTTCCTGATCCAGAAGAGGATCGGGCAGCTCGGAGAGGGCAGCCAGGCATGGCTCAAGCAAGTCACCAAGAAAGGACGCATCCATGCACGGTATAACACCAATGGCGCTCTCACGGGCCGCGCGACACACAGCAATCCCAACATCGCCCAGGTCCCGAGTGTGGGCGCGGAATATGGATGGGACTGTCGAGTTCTTTTCCACGTCCCCCGCGGCTGGAAGCAACTCGGGGCTGACCAAAGCGGCCTAGAGCTCCGCTGCCTCGGCAGCTTCATGGCCGCCTTCGACGGAGGCGCGTACATCCAGATCGTCCTCCACGGGGACGTCCACTGGGAGAACGCCAAGGCGCTCTTCGGGCTTCCCGATGACACCGTCCGAGACGAGAAGAACAACCCCGCCCACAAGAAGTATCGGGACGTCGCCAAGACGTTCATCTATGCCTTTCTGTACGGCGCCGGCCCCGAGAAGCTCGGCTCGATTCCTGGGGTCACCCCTGAGGAGGAGAAGCTGTGGTTGTCCGATCCGAAGCACCGCAAGGCGCTCATCGCGATCCGCGACAAATACGCCCGGCGCAAGATCAAGCTCACCCGCAAGCAGCTCCTGCTGATCTACAAGGGCGAGCAGCTCTCCGCGGCGTTCCTGCGTAAGTTCCCGGCGCTCAAGAAGCTCCTCACGTACGTCAAGGACGCGGCCGGCAAGGGCTGGCTCAAGGGCCTCGACGGGCGCGTTCTGCCCATCCGCAGCGATCACGCTGCACTCAACACCCTCCTCCAATCTGCCGGCGCCGTCCTGTGCAAGAGCTGGATCACCATGGCCGAAAAGGCCCTGGTCGAAGCCGGCTTGAAGCTCTCGGAAGGCCTCGGCGACGAATGGGACCGAGATGCAGACGTCGTGTTCCTTGGATGGATTCACGACGAATTGCAGGTCGCCGTTCGGGAGGGCTTGGAGGAGAAAGTCTCTGCCATCCTCATCGAAACCGGCCGCCGGGCTGGCGAACCCTTCGCCTCCTGGAAGTGCCCCACCGACGTCGAGGTCAAACCCGGCGCCAACTGGGCAGAGTGCCATTGATACTCCCGAGCTGCTCCCGGTCCTTCGCAGGGCCTGGGAGCGGCCCTTCCTAACCCGCTCCGACTTCGCACGCACCCACGCGGACGAGATCGCCATCGCTGCGTGCCTGGGCCTCCTCACGGTCCGGCACGATCAGCTCACCTGGGGCCGCGCTTGGCGCATCACTGCCGCCGGCCTCTCCCTCTTGGAGACAATCCAATGAAGTTTCTCCGTTACCTGAACCCGTTCTTCGTCCGCCGCACCATCGCCGCGCTGCGCAGCCAGCTCGCCGTGGCCGAGTTCTCGCGGGACAACTGGCGAATGAACGCCCTTGTCTATGCCGAAAAGCGCAACGACGCCCTCCGCAGCCTGGAGCAGCACGAGCAGGCCGTGGACGCCTTCATGGCTGACCGCGAGGAACTGCAGGCCGCGCTGGCTACTGCAGATGCCGCAGGTCTCGGCATGACCGACCTGTTCGTTCGCGCCATGACCGAACTGGCCTACACGCGCCAGCAGCTCGACATCCAGGCCCGCGAGACCCTCGAAGTCGTCCAGTTCGTCAAACAGGCCTCAGCGGTCCTGGCGGCGGGCGGCATCACGATCGAGGACGCCCCTGGCGGCATCGCAAGCCCCCGCGTGGTCGTCGAGCAGGCGAAGTTCCTGACTGCCCTCCAGAATGGCGGCCCGCTGGAGGACCGCGACGCCGGCTATTACGAGCTGCAGGCCGCCTGACATGCTCGGCTGGCTCCGCAGGCTCGGAGCCGCGCTAAAGCACCTGCTGACCGCTAAGGACGGCGAGACCTACGCCCCGGCGCGGGTCTACTGGTGCCTCGGCTCCGTGCAGTTCCTGGCGCTCGCCGCCTGGAGCACCATCGCCCAGCAGAACGCCTTCAACGCCACCGACTACGCCACCGGGTTCTCCGCGATCCTGGTGGCGGGTGGCGTGGGCGTCTGGATCACCCGCAAGACCGAACCCGACGACTGAGGAGTTTCCCAGTGTCCTTCCTTCTGAATACCCCGCGGCTCGTCTCCGAGACCGCCATCTCCTTCGATCCGAAGGTTCTTGAGGTAGGCCACTGCGGCCTCTTCCGCGCCCCTCTGCACCTCGCGGCGCAGCTCATGCCCGAGATGGCCGATCTGATCGCCTCGATCCCGGTGGAGAACCCCGAGGACTACGAGCTGGACGTCAAGGTCCACATGCTCATGGCCGGGCAGTACCCGTGCATCCCCAACTGGCATACCGACATGGTCCAGCGGGATGACACCGGACTCCGGTTCGATCTGATCGATTACGACACCCCGCCGATGTTGCTCTGGATCAGCGACGGCCCTGCGACCGAGTTCCTGGCCCGGCCGCTGGTCATGCCCCGGACACCCAGCTCCCACCGCGAGATCGCTCGTTTCCTTCTCGACATGGACGGCGTGGGCTCACTGATGACACGCTTCATCCAGCCGAACACCTGGAACGCAATGTGGCAACACACGCCGCACCGCGGGGCCGTCTCCCAGAAGTCGGGCTGGCGGGTCTTTGCCCGTGTGACTCACCGCTCGATCGCGCCGGCCCGGCCGGTCAACTCGGTCATCCGCCGGCACGCTCAAGTCTACTTGGATGCGGCGGGCTTCACGTGGTGACCCTCCGCATGATCCTCTGCGCCCTCGGCCTCCACGCCTGGCGCGACAGCCTCTTCGACCGCGACGAGTGGGAAACCTTCGTCCGCCGCGACTGCGCCCACTGCCCCAGCAGCCACATTCATCCCGTCGACTGACGGGCCCCAAGGAGATCACCATGTTCGACCCCACGAAGCCCGTCCAGACCCGCGACGGGCGCAAGGCCCGCATCATCTGCACCGATCGGGAAAACGTCGAGTATCCGATTGTTGCCCTCATCGCGTCCGCGGGCGGCGAAGAGATCGCTGCGACCTTCACGGACGACGGGCGGTTCTACTATGCCGGCCGCGAAGACGATGACGACCTCGTGAATGTCCCCGAGACGACGGAGCGCTCCTTCGCGGTCTACCCGTCCTCCGAGGGCGGCTCGGTCTCCGAGTTCACGGAAGAGGAGGTTGGCCGCCTCTCGCGAGACACCTGCCGGCCGCTCCTCAAGATGACCTTCGTGGACGGCAAGTATCGCTCTTGCGAGGTCCTCGCTGCCTAGAGTCCACCACGACACCCTCCAGCTCCCCAACGGAGCCTGGAGTTACCGCCTGTTCCTAGGGACCCGTCTGCTTATCCAAAGCGGCGGGTTTCTTTTTCAGCGGGATGCAGACGACGTCGGCCGCCACTTCGCCGCCGACCCGGACATCCTCGCGTTTCTCAAGGAAGACCCATGACCCAGAATACTCTGATCGACTGGTCGCGGCCGGTCGAATATGCCGATGGCTCCCCGGTATACGGGCACCGCGCCTACTCGGACGACTACGGCGACGAAGCCTGTTACTACAACGGACGCCGGGCCATCCGGATCGTCGATGGCAATTACTACGACGAGACCGGCATGCACATTTACGGCCACCACTTGGCCGTCCGGAACGTGCAGCCCACCGAAACCCCGTCGTGGGACTTCTCGGTCGACCCGGCCGCAGTCCTCGAAGGTGCCCGCGGGCTCCACTCGATCGCCCTCGTGGGCATCAACTCGGACGGCGACGTGGTCGTCTCCAGCTCCACCGGGACCCCGCAGACTCTCAACCTGTTCGCCCAGGCCCGCGCCAAGATCGCGGAGCTGGCGGCCTAAGCCCCAAGGAGGGCCTAATGCTCAACCTGACCACCAAGGCCCTCACCTGGGGCCTCGGGTCCCTTGCGCTCGCCTCAGGCGCCTTCGCAGGGCTCCAGACGTACCGCCTCGGAAACGCCCAGGACCAAGTCACCTCGCTCCAGACCTCGGTCGACGCTGAGAAGGGGAGGGCCGACCTCGCGGTCACCGTCGCCAACCAGCGCGGCGAGGAGCTGCGGGCTCGCGATCAGCTCCTGCAGGACCAGTCGGCCTCGATCGACGCCCTGCGGGCCCAGTCGGACGCAGCTCGCGCCACCTACCAAGCCGGCATCCGGGCAGCCGACGCGGTCGCCCGGTCCAACGAGAGCCGCGCTGCGGAGCTGATCCGGGCGCCCGTCCAGGTGCCCGACGATCGCTGCGAGGCGGCACGGGCGCTGCTCGAAGAGGAGATGCTCAATGTTCGGTAAGACCCCGACGCGCTACGTCTTCGACATCGAGACGGATGGCCCCGGCGTGTTCTTCATGGCAGCGCGGCCGGAGCCTGAGCCGAACCCGTGGGCGTGGATTGCTGCGCTCGTCATCTTCGGCCTTGTGGGGCTGCTTCTGAGTGGGTGCAGTAAAGCGGACCGCCCGACCCTCGAAGCCGCCCCGCCTGCCCCTGTGGTCGCCAAGGTGGCCGTCCCGGTCGCCTGCGAGATCGAGCAGGTTCCGCTGCCGGACTATCCCGGCAACCTCATCCGCCAGGGCGACGACGTGTACACGCTCGCCCGCCTCGCGATGGCCGACCGTCGCGTCCGCATCGCTGAACGTGACCGGCTGCGTGCCGCGAACGCCAACCCGTGCCCCGCGCACGCTCCCAAGGAATAATCCAATGCAGATCGGCTTCTGTGGCGTTCTCGCCATCATCTTCATCACCCTCAAGCTCCTCGGCATCATCGCATGGTCGTGGCTCTGGGTCCTGGCGCCCCTGTGGGTCCCGTTCGCGATTGCCGCGGTAATCTTCCTGGTGACGCTGACTATCGGCGTGGCGGTCACCAAAAGGGCTCTGCGCTGATGCGCCGTCTTCCCGAACCCGCTGCTTACAGCATGTTGGCCGTGGGGTGCCTAGCGACCATCGTCCCGAGCCCGCTGGTTGCTTGGCCGGGCTTGGTTCTGTGCGTTGCCGTTGCGGTAGACTCCCTGGTCGGTCTCATCCAAGCCGTCCGAGGCGCCCGTGCTCCTCAGTAACCGCAAGGGCCCTCAGGTCCAGTATCAGGTCCGCTACCAGGGCGGCCGGAAACAGTTCGACCACCTGGAGGGCAAGGACCCTGCACGCCACGCCCGGGCCTTCGCGTCCCAGCAGCGCGAGAAGGAAGGCGGCTGGGCTCAGATCGAGCGCGTCACGACCGAAGTGATCGAGCGGAGGCGCTGATGGGCTACCCTGCCATCTGGGTCCTTACGCCGGAGATCATCGAAGCCGAGTTCACGGAAATCGAGGAGGCGTCCGCTGTGCTGGCGCTTCCCTCGCCGGAACCGACAGAGCCCGAATGACCCTCAAGCTCATCCGCTTTCCGGCCTCGTGGTCCCAGCAGGGCACCTTCCGCGACGAGGTGGCAGAGTTCCGCCTCGGGAAGGGCCCCTGCGGCCTCACCGTAACCCGGCTGGATTACGAGGTGGCCGATGGCTGCCTGCACATCCTCCAGGAGCACGCCGGCCACCCGCCGAAGCGCTTCGTCTACCCGCTGGCCCAGCTCACGGGCCGTATCGAGGCTGAATACCACCCCTGGAACTTCTGACCCCTAGGACGGAACGCTGTCCGAGGACTTCCTCCAGACGCGCAGTGCTGCCGTCTTTAGGAATGTCAGTGCCTTAGCTACCGACATGACCACACGCAGGCAACCGTAGGAGTTTTCCTATGGACATGTTGGATTTGAGAACAGAAACGGAACGTAATGACGACTCAGCTCCTGATCGACGCTGACTTTGTGCTCTACCGGGATTGCTCGGCCGTCGAGCGCGTTGCCAGCTTCACGAACACCCACGGGGACACCGTGGACATCCTCAACTGCTCCCGAGAGGAGGCGAAAGAGAACTTCCTGAAGTCGATCGACGGCTACGTGAAGAAGCTTTTCGCCGACGAGGCCGTCCTCGTGTTCTCGGGGAAGTCCAACTTCCGATACGACGTGTGGCCGCTCTACAAGGGCAACCGCGCTGCCAGCCGCAAGCCGGTCTCCTACTGGGAGATCGTGCGGGAGCTGAAGGAAGACGGCCAGTTCCGCGTGGTCCTGGAGGACTGCCTGGAAGGGGACGACTACATCGGCATCCTCGCAACCCGGCCCTCCTCGGTCCGGCGCGTCATCGTGTCCGAAGACAAGGACATGAAGACCCTGCCCAACGTTGAGATTTGGAGCGGCTCCACCTCCGGGAAGGCCGAGCTGATCGAGACCGACCAGGAGAGCGCCGATCGCTTCTGGCACTATCAGACCCTGATGGGCGACAGCACGGACGGCTACCACGGCTGCCCAGGCATCGGCCCGGTGTCGGCTGAGAAGGTCCTGGCGAAGGCCGGCGACCCCTGGGCCAACATCCTCCAGGCCTATCGCGACGGCTGCCGCAAGAAACCCGCCGCGCTCGAAAAGGCCGGCGTTGAGACCCCCGAAGAGCTGGCGCTGCTCAATGCCCGCCTGGCTCGCATCCTCCGACACACCGACTGGGACCGCGAGGCCCGTCGCCCGATCCTGTGGACACCTGAAGCATGAACCTCCCGGCCCTCGCGCCTCCCAAGGGCCGCCTCACCGAAGCCGAAGCCCGCGTCATCGGGGCCGCAGCGAACCGACTGCCGAACCTGCGGGGCCTCCAGGCCGCCCAGGCGGGCAGCGGGTCCCTGACGGTGACCACGAAGAACGGCGCTGTCTCCCTCACGCTGACCCGCGAAGACCTGGGGGCCATCCTGGCCCTGCTGGTCGAGCGCGAAGCCTGCCTCCTGACCCAGTTCGACATCGAGCTGGACGCCCCCGCCAACTGACCGCATCCGAAGGAAGCCTAATGCAAGAGTTGAACAAGTTCAGTGGCGCCGAAGTCCTCGACCAGGACGGCTTCGACGCCCTCACCGTGACGAACATGGGGGACGGCGTGGTCGCCCTCTCGCAGGTCGCCGAGGACGGCACGCTGCACAACGTGGTCCTGGGGGACGAACAGATCGCCGCGCTCCTGGCGTTCCTGGGGAAGGTAGTTGGCTGATGGGGAACCTGATTGCTCCCCAAGCTAGGGCTGCACTCACGCCAGTGGACGTCCATCCGACCCACGATGTGCGCGAAGAGGGCCTGTACGTCTCAGACCCTGTTTGCCAGAAGTGCCGCGCCTCGGTTCACGGTTCGCCCGCCGCGCTGCGCGAAGCGTGTCGGACTGCGTCCCCGGAGCCGGACCTCTCGACCCTGTCGCTGCCCGACGACGATGCAAAGCGCGGGGAGTACCCGATGGCCGATGGCCTGCTGGACTACTTCCCGAACGCGCTCGCGGAGGTCTCGAAGGTCTCGAAGATCGGCAACGATCAGCACAATCCCGGCCAGCCCATGCACTGGGCGCGGGACAAGTCGACCGATCACGCCAATAAGATCATGCGGCACCTCGTGGACCGCGGGAAGTTCGACGGACGCGGAATGCGCCATACCGCCCGGCTCGCATGGCGGGCCCTAGCGATGCTGCAGGACGAGCTGGAGGCCGAAGAAGGCTACCCGCGCAGCCGGGCTTCCAAGGTGTCCGCATGAAGGCGCTTATCGTCCGCTTCGCCAACCGGGCGCACAGACAGGCGAGCCCCTGGAAGCGCCGCCCTGCCATCGTGGTCGCCGTGATGGCTCTAGCGCTAAACACGCTGCTCTTCTGGCTTCTGCTGCCGCTAATGATCCCGCTGTACCTCGCGTTCGTCCTTCTGAAAGCGGTAGTTGAGGCGATTGCCGAGATGCCTAGCCTGACAATCAATCAGGCCACGAGTGACTGGGCGGATTGGCAGCGCAACCTCGCTGGGGCCCTGCGCATCTGGCAGGCGCCCAAGGCGGCCTAATGTCGACCTGGGGCACCCCCGAGGAAACCGAACGGCGCCGCCGTATCCGTGTGTCCGTCTGGGCCTACGCCTATGAGGTGCTCGACGTGTCGCTGGTCTCGGATGAGCTCTACGATCGGGAGTGCTACCTCGTGGACCCCAAGGTCACGACGGGCCGCCCTCGGCTCGACGAGTTCTTCCGGAAGCACTTCGCCGCCTACACAGGCCAGTGGGTCCGACTGCATCCCGAGCAAGCCAAGCTTCACGCGCTCACTCGCGCAGTGATCGACGGTTTCTAAAAGATACCCTCAGTTTCCCTCGGGAGGCTGGGGGTTCTTTTTCGATCGCAACGTCCGCTTGGTCGAGCGGTCCTCGTTGAACGCCCAGACGAGCCCGAAGCCCAGCACAATGATCCCTGCGATTGACAGCCAGCCCATTAGACACGCTCCTCCAGAGCCCATTTGGGGCCTGCTGGAGCGCTAGGCAAGCAAAAGGGGCCCAGGATACCTCCCGAGCCCCTAGCGGTCCTGGTGAGTCTCCCAGGGCAATCTAGGCCATGTCCAGCATCCTGCGGAGATCGTCAGTGGTCAGGGTGAGCCTTTGGGTCTCCCCGTCGACCTCCTGAAACACCACGAAAGCTCCGTCTCCCATGTACTCGGCCGTTCCTTCATCGAGCGCGACCGTCAGAGCCGATCCCACTGCCTCAATACGTTCTACGTCAATCATCATAGCGCTACCCGATACGCTCCACTAAGGACGGCTGTCCTTGTCATCGTCGCGGCCGGCTCCTGTAGCGTGTACCTGCTCGCGGGCTTGGCGAACGGCATCGTCGATAGCGTCGAGGACGGACAGATAAGCCTGCCGTAGATCGTGCCATCTGCCGTCCCCTGGGCTCCATCCGCTCTCAAGGGCCTCCAAGGCCACCGAGACTGGTCCAGACACAGGGACGTCCCCGGCTTCCCAACGGGCGACAGTCCGTTTCCCGTGGGCGCCGAGACGGAGCAATTGGCCAAGTCCTGCCTGCGACAGTCCCAGCTCTTCGCGTATCTTTTTGACTCGCTCGGGCGTCACCGGAAGCAATACTCCGCTGGGCCTTGTGAATACTTGGCGGGCCAGCTCGGCAACTTCCAAGAGACGGCTGATGCGGTCGTACGCTTCCAGCTCCTCCTGGTACTCTTGCGGCGCCTTATCGCCCATCGAAGCTGAACGCTGCGTGACATTCTGTCCCCCACGGCCCTCGGGAGTTCCCAAGGTATCCGATGGGTTTACTCCCGAGCCTTTGCGTTGTCGCGGGGCCATGTGCGTTTCCTCGTGTGGCGGCAAGTGCCGACAGGGACATAATGCCATCGGTTAACCATCCGATGCAAGGGGTTATGCCATCCTACGTGTTACTACGGAGACCTTTAGTTCCACGACTGGTCGCAAAAAGGCCCCGGCTGGTCGTCCTGCCGCCGGTGGAATGTGCTCGGTGAGTCGCTTGGGGGCCTGGGGGACAGAATGTCACCTCCCGCGCCACGCGGCCTTGTACGGGCTTAGATAGGACTCGCGCTGCCGGCTTTCGTTCTCTATATGTTCCTTAGGCGACGCGAAGGAGCACATACGCAGATGCGACAGGTCCGAATGGACGAGCTGACTTATTGTCTGTTCGCTGGGATGGGCGGCTGGGGACACCAGGACCGCAAGGCCGTAGCGGCGGACCATTGGGACCGCTTCGCCGACTTCCGGCTCCAATCGGCCGCCGCGGAGATACTGCGGAAGCTGTACGGCTGTGAGCTCTATGACGGGGCGAGCCCGCACCCGGTGCCCATTAAGGAGCTAGAGGGACTGCTGGTCCAATGTATCAAGCAGTGGCCTCGGGACCGGAGGAAGCTGTTCGTCTCCGATGTCCCGAAGGCCCGCGATTGGGCCAAGTATTACGCTGCGCACCTCCTGGCGGAGCAGCTCGGGGACTTCACGATCCTGCGGGACTCGCCGGAACCGCCGTTCTTCCGTTGGGCTAACTTCGAGGGTGGCTCCGGGCCCCTGGCGGAGAGCGAAGAGGAGGCGGAACGGAGGCGATTTGGGTAGACAGAGGCCATCCTCGGGGCCGATCGCACCGGCCCTCCGGGGGCATCAGGCGTCCCGCTCCAGGCCGCCCTCGCAGTATTCATCGGGACACCGCAGGCTCCGGCCGTTGAGGTGCTTGGAGGTGACGCGGGCGGTCCACCCGCAGCAGTCGCAGGAGACCTTGAGATACCGCGTGGTTTGCTTGCGGGGCGTGCTCATTGGTCCAACTCCATCAGGCGACGAATGTGGGGCAGGGCGGCCCTGACGCAGTCGACAAGGCTCCACGCGGCGGCGAAGAATGTCCCGGCGAATACGCTGTGGACCGCGAGGGACACGAAGGCCTCGGGGCTCATGCCGCTACCTGCTGAGGCACGAGGGCCACGGCGTCCGGAGCGAAGCACAACACGCGATGATCGGCGAAGCGCAGGCGGACGTGTTCATGCGAGCAGTCGACCACACGCCCCACCGTGCCCGGCTCGACCCTGTGGTCACCCGCCGCCGCCATCTCGGTGCCTGCAGGGTACGGCATGAATGCCGAGCCATCTGCGGCTGCCTGAAAGCCCCGCTGCAGCCGCTCGATGACGTCGATCATGCTGCAGGGGAACGACGTGGCCTTCCGGCGATGAATGTTGTTCACGTCCGACCAAGCGCCCCGCACGGCGCCCACGAGGTCCCGCTGGGCCTCATGCCAGTGGATCATCGGCGCCTCCGACTGTGCCCTGGCGTCCAGATGAACCAGGGCGCTAAGCCCGTGGCCGCTGAGGGTGACGGCGAGGTCTCGGGTTCCTTCGCGAACCGCCACGGTCACGCCGAGGGGCTCCAGGGCCTTGCGAATGTCGGCGGCGAGTTGCTGCCGGTCACCTTTGCGGGTCAGGTAGAGGACTTCGGTTAGCATGGGGATTACTCCTGCGGAATGTCGGGAATTGCGGAATATCTAGGCGTGACTTTGGGAGGACTTTGGGGCGCCTTAGGCTCCCTGCGGGTGCCCGTGGGGATCGCGTTGTGCCCGCGCAGCTAGTTGGGCGTGGCTGAAGCCGTACTCCCAGGTATTGAATAGCCGCTGGCTTTTGTACGGATTAGCGGGCTTGGCGCCCCACGGCCCGGCCTGCTCGCCGGCCAAGTAGCCTCGATCGAATGCGGTCGTGAGTGGTTGAGCCATGGTGTCTTCTCCGGTGGATGGCGTTGTGGTATCGGAGAGGCCCCCTCCCGGTTCTCATGCCGGTTCGGGGGATGGCGCTAGAGCTTCCTAAGGAGCCCTAGGAGGGCGGCGGCTAGATTGAGCCCTACCGTCGCCCAAACCGCCCAGCGGCGTAGCCGCCTGTCGGTCCGTAGACGCATGAAGCGTCCCTCTCTGGAAATCCGGGGGAGAGCCCGGTCTCAGTCGCTGACTGTCAGCGTCTGCAGACTGTTTGGCATAGGTGTACACGGTCCGCAATAGGAAATCGTCAGCAACTGCAGATTATTTTTCAGATGCCGGATGCGCATTGCCGGGCCTATGGTGACGGCAGGTAACAGCAGGAGACTGGGGATGGACGATAGGACACGGGCAGGGCGGGCACTGATCGAGCAGGCCGCCGTAGCCCTGAAGAACGGACAGCAGGTCCATGTGGTCCTGTCCGCTCACTCTGCGGGCCTGCAGGTGTCTGAGGTGTCGATAGCGGACGGCGTGGACGAGCCGGTGGCCCGGCTGGTGCTAGACTCGAATAATGGGATCGTGTGGCACGTCGCGCTACATGCGGTCGTCGCGGTGACGGTGAGAGACTTAGGGTGACGGCGGGTTCCTCGGTCCCTCGCTGGCGTTGTCATCGCCTGTTGACTTACGCGGACCGAAACACTCGGCGGCCTGAATGTCTGGAAGCTCGGATGGAAAGGCCGCGATAGGCACAATGTCCTGCCGATCCTGCCGATCCCCGGGACGCGCTGGCTTCAGCATCCAGTGACAACCCACGGTTTCCTGCGGGTTACAGCGTGGTCTGGGGGACCAATAGCTGGGGGACCGATGCTTCCGGGTCCCCTTCCGCGGGGCGACGGGAGCCCGCCGGGACGCTGGTGGAAACGGTTCGCAATCGACGGCTTCGCTCGCGCCGTCCGCGGCCACTCGGACCTCAGTTAACGCACGGGTTTCCCTGTAGTTTTCTGCTGGAAATAGGGGCGCCTGGCAGGCTAATTCCGGCCCCGTGCCGATCGCCCCATTATTTTGGGTCCCATCGGGCCACTTCGGGGACCCAATCCTGAGGCCGCAAACCTGCTCCAGAACCCCCAGGCACCCGCTGAAACCCCGGGTCCCATCGGGTCCCATCCAGGTCCCATAGGCCTCTCAGGAAACCTAGGAATATCAGCTACTTGGAATTAGTGCGACCGTATGCACAACTGTCTGCAATTCCAGACTGTCTACAGGGCCCTGCCGGTCTCCCAATGGGGGACTATAGGGGGCTTTAGGTTCCCTTAGGATACCTAAGGACTCCTGCAGGTTCTTGTAGTTTAGTCTTATAGATAGACCCTTAGGGTCCCTTAGGACTCCTCCAGTTTCTCCCGATGCTCCCTCCGATGGAGCCTACCTCGAAATCACTCAATCATTGGCGTCCGGTTCAAACCGCGGCTCGCCGCAGGTAACCCTATGTCACTTGAGACCGCCCTCTACATCCACCAGCTCAACTCCGGCAATCCGTCCGGGGCCGACCGGCTGAAGGAAGGCGATGACCATATCCGCCTCATCAAGTCGGCTCTGAAGAACACCTTTCCGGGCCTGGCCGGTCCTCTGGACGCCGCGGTAACCCACACGTTCCTGAACGGCCTCAAGGACCAGATTGTCCCTGTCGGCGCCATCACGCTCTACTACGGCGCTGAGGCCCCAACGGGCTGGGCGATCTGCAACGGCCAGACGGTCCAGCGGTCCGACAACAGCGGCACCATCAAGACCCCCGACATGCGCGGCCGGGTCCCGATCGGCGTCTCCGACACCCACGCGCTCCTGCAGCCCTACGGCCAGGCCAGCCGGACCATCACGACCGAAGTAGGCGGAGCCCACAGCCACACCGCGACGACCGCGGCAGGCGGCGAGCACACGCACACGGTCACTGGAACCACCGGCAGCGCCACTACCGGCCTGCAGGTCACCGAGACCCAGCGTGGCGGCCTAGCCCAGGGCGGCACCGGAAACGCGCTCAGCGACGTCGCCACGAACGATCCCGGCCACAGCCACGGCATCAATGCCACGGCGACCACGGGTGGGAGCCACACGCACACCCTGACGACCGCAGAGCAGCCGGGCCACACCCACGCCGCGACGATCGACGTGACCCAGCCGAGCATTGCTCTCAACTACATCATGAAGGTCTAACCTTGGCCTCCCTTCTGCGCCTGCTGGTGCTCCCGCTGCTCCTGCTGGCCCTCCAGGCCCCTGCGAGCCCACGGAAGCGTCAGGCCGACCCTATTCATATCCAGCCTAATTGAGCCTCAATGCCCACGTTCCCAGTGCGCCGCCTTGGCGCCGGGGGCATCGTGACCGACATGCACCCCGCGGACCTTGAAGACCCTGCAGTCTTCACGGCCGGCGTGAACGTGCGCTTCAGCGGCGGTCGCGTGTCCCGCGGTCCGGCCCCCCGAACCATCGCCGCGCTTCCCTTCGAGCCCGGCCATGCGATCGCCATCCCTCCCGCAGCCGGGGGGTACGACGAGATCGTGATGGCCGCAGCCGACTTCTCGACAATCCGACGCCTCAACGGCTCGTCGTTCGACGACTTGACCCCCGCAGGTCACGTGGGAAGCTCGGAGCCCAAGCCGATCACGAGCTGCTTCCTCGGCGGTGTCAGCTACCTGACCCGAGAGAGCCACGTTCCGCTCTACAAGGCCCCCGGCGACGGCACATACTCGCCGATCCCCGGCTGGCCCTCGACGTTTCGCTGCAAGGTCCTCAGGGCCTTCAAGGACCAGCTCGTCGCCCTCGGCGTGACTAAGGACGGAGCTTACTATCCGACCATGGTCAAGTGGTCCGACATCACCGCTTTCGGCGGACCTCCCAGCTCCTGGGACCCGACGAGCACAACCAACTCGGCCGGCGAGAACATCGTCAACGAGATGCAGCACTCGATCGTGGACGGCTTGGCTCTCCGCAACAGCTTCATCATCTATTGCACAAACTCCGTGTGGCAGATGGACTTCGTCGGCGGCGACTTCATCTACGCCTGGACCAAGCTCTTCGACGAGAGCGGCGTAATTGCCCCGAACTGCGTCGTCCAGGTGGCCGGCCAGCACTTCGTGTTCGATCGCAACGACATCTACGTCCACGACGGGGTCCAGCCGCGCTCGATCGCGGACGCCCGGGTCCGGAAGTTCGTCTTTGACGCCCTGGATTCCTCTCGGGCAAGCCTTTGCTTCGTCAGCCACGACGCCCGCCTGTCCGAGGTCCGCTTCTGTTACCCGTCCTCCGACCGGCTCGTTGGGTTCCATAACCCTACGACTGGCTGCAACCGCGCCGCCGTGTTCAACTACAGCAACAACACCTGGACCTTCTACGACCTGCCGAACGTCACCGGCTCCTGCCGGTCCTCGCTGGTCTCCGGGAAGAGCTGGGACGATGACGACACGATCGCCTGGGACGACGCTGAGGGCTTCTTCCTCTCCACGGAGGGCGACGAGAGCCAGCATGTCTTCTTCGTGGGCCGCTCGGACGCTGCCGCCGGTATTACGGCGCCGCGCCTCTACGGCTACGACCTGATCGACGGCGGCACCCTCTCGGTTCCACTAGAACTGGAGGTCCTCAAGCCTGCGTTCGTCGAACGGACGGGCCTGGACCTGGACATCCTCGGTAAGAACATCGCCCAGTACATCCACTTGCAGGCGATATGGCCGCAGCTCTCCGTGGAGAACCCGCAGGACTCCTATTGGCAGTTCGGCGGGACCGACCGCGTCAACGCGGAGCCCGTTTGGAGTGACGAGGAGACCTTCGACCCCGATGTGGACACCAAGATCGACATCAACGAAGGCGGCAAGTACCTGGCCTACCGCTTCGGCGTCCGGGGAACGGGTGACTTCGAGCTCTCCGGTTTCGACGTCCAGACCGTAGTCCGGGGGCGCCGATGATACCGACCGAAATTCTCGAGAAGATGCGAGAGCGCGTCCGGGGCTTCACGCCCTACCGCAAGCGCGTCCGCCCGGCGGCCCCCACAAGCTACCCGCCGTATGTCGACGGGGAGCTGCAGAACATCAGCACCAATCTGGCAGACATCAGGCAGGTCATAGCCGACCTAGACGCCCGCATCGCTGAACTGGGCGGGTAGAATCACATCACTCTAGCTCCGGGAGACCTCAGAGTATGGGGGAACAACTCCCGGAGCCGGATCACCAGCTCAAGGTGCCAGTTGTGCGCCGCTCTGTGTACACGCTGTACCTAGAGCAGGCGACACCGCGCCACACCTTTATCCACTGCGACGTACACGGACGCTGGACCCCTGAGGTCAAGCGCCGACTAGCCGCCGACTTCGAGACCCTAAAGGGCCTCCACGGCGGACCATTTTACGCCCTGCACGAGCCGGGCGACCGCAAGCACACCAAGTTCCTCGCCATGTTCGGCTTTCGCTGGGCTGCGTCGTTTACCGACCGCCACCACCGCCGCATGGAAATACATAAGACGTAAAGACCACATGGGCGACCTCTTCGGCGGCTCCACCACCACCAAATCTTCCGAGACGACCGAAACCGGGCCGTCCAAGTTCCAGCTCCCGTACCTGCAGGGCGCCTTCAACGCCGCGCAGGGCGCCTTCAATTCTTCCTCCGGGACCCCGTTCTATAAGGGTGACCTTTACGCGGGCATGACCGAGGAGGCTAAGGCCTCGCTCGATGCCCTCAAGGGCTACGCCTCTGGGACCGGCCTTGCCACCGCGGGTCAACTCAGCTCGATCGGCCAGAACCTGGCTGGATACGCCGGTAAGGCGGGCTCGACGCTCGACCAGTACCTGGCGGAGGCCAGCGCAGACCCGACGCAGGCGACGATAGACGCCGCCGGCAAGTACGCGGCCAACCCTCAGCTAGACGCGATGATCGACGCGAATAGTCGCGACGTCGTCCGTAACCTCAACGAGCAGACGCTCCCGACCCTCAATCGCGCAGCGTCCGGGACCGGCAACATCAACTCCAGCCGAGCTGGCGTTGCCGAGGGCATCGCCCGCCGAGGCGCGGAGGACCGCGTTGCCGATATTTCGGCGACCCTGCGAGGCGATGCCTACAATCGGGGCCTAAGTCTGGCCCAGAACGACCGCAACACCCGCCTCGGTGCTCTCGGGACCGCCGCCAGTGCCTATTCGGGCCTGGCAGGGCAGGGGATCGGCGCACTCCAGGCCGGCGCAGCGACCGGATACGGTGCATACGATCAGATCCTCGGCGCGAACGAAGCGGAGCAGGCCGACAACCAGGGCAAGCTCGACCAGGATTACGCCAAGTGGCAGGGCGAAGACCAGCGCCAGTGGGACCTCCTCAACCGCTACTTCGGGATCGTCGGGGCCAATCAGTGGGGCCAGTCAGGCACCAGCACCGGCACTTCGACCCAGAAGACCAGCCAGGGCCTTGTTGGTGGCCTCGCTGGCCTCGCGATAACCGGGGCCGGCATTGCTGGCGGCTTCGGCTTCAAGCCCTTCAAATAAGACGACACCATGAACCCTCTCACCATGCCCCTCGGCGCCTTCAGTGCGGCCCCGGCCGTTGGCACCGCCCAGCTCCCGTCTGCGCCGCCTAACGTCGCCCGCGGGGGCCTGTGGGACCCCGGCAACCGCCACCGCACCCTCCTGGCGCTCGGCACGGGCCTCCTCTCTGGGCGTAACCTTTCCGAAGGCGCCGCGCTGGCCGGCCAGAACATGCTCGGCCTCGAAGGCCAGCTCGCCGCTACACAGCGCAAGACCCGCGAGTTCGGCGGTCCGGACAACTCGTTCGAGATCATCACCGACCCCGAGACCGGCGAGCGGACCTACCGCCCGGTCGAGGAGTTCCAAGGCTACCTGCGGGAGAAGGCCACCAAGCCCAAGGACGTCGCCGATATGAACGGCCGCGTCATGTTCGCCATCCAGCAGCTCCCCGAGGAGCAGCGGGCCACGGCGTACGCGGGCGTGCTCGCTAATCCGGAGCGCTATGGCGTCGACGCCGAGACCATGCCGCCGACCTATGACCCTACGTACGCTTCGGTCACGTCGGGCATGGGGATGACTGTCAGCCAGGCGCTCACGCGCCAGCAGGCGGCAAGCAACGCCAAGGACATGAAGGACTACCGCGCGGACGTCCATGCCGATCGCCAAGAGCGAACAGGCATTTATCGGGCCCGCGCTGCCGCCACGACGGCGCAAGGCGAGCAGCGTCTAGCCATCTCCCGGTCCAAGGGGTCCGGCAAGGCTCCCTCGAAGGGCGGCCGGAAGGTTGCCCCCGCTAACGACGACCTGTCCTACCTTCTCAACTAAGGAAACCAAATGCCCCAGAAGGACCCCCTGAAGGAGCGTATCTCGCTCCTCGAAATGGGCGAGGCCCAGGGCAAGCTGAAGCCTGAACACGCCGCCGAACTGGAGCGCTACCGAGCGTCCGGCCGAGCGAGGCGAGTCGTCACGGGAGGCGAGGTCGACCGCAGCCTGGAGACTCCCAAGGCACGCGATGATGCCCGCCGAGCACTGGCGACGATCGAGCGTATCGAACCAATCCTCAACCGCCTAGACCACCTGCAGAAGACCGCGATGCGCGGCGCGGGCGTTGCCGGCCTCAAGGAATACCTACCGTGGCGCCGTGAGAATCAGCAGTACGACAGCGCCGCGGACGCTCTGCGCATGATCGCGCGGCCGGCTACCCGAACCCCGGGCGAAGGCGCCATGTCCGACTTCGAAAGCAAGCTCGCGGTTGCCGCTATGCCGAACCGCTGGTCCTTCGATGACCGTAACGTCGAGCGCATCCGCAACCTCCGAGAGCTGCTGGAAACCAGCAAGAAGCAATACGCCTCGCAGCTCGGCGGCCAGCAGTCACTCCCCACGCCGCCGCCCGCTCGGTCCCAGGCCCGCGCACCGACCCCGCGTCCTGTCGCGCCTGCTCCAGGCGGCTGGAAAATCACCAAAAGGTAACCCAATGCAGGACACCTACATCGTCACGGCACCAGATGGGACCGTGTACGAGGTCGAGACGCCCCCCGGCGCCTCCGAAGACGAAATCCTGCAGCAGGTGCAGGCCAACCACGGCCCCAAGCTGACTCCCGAGGACGAGCAGGCCTACGCGCAGCTCGCAGCCGACCCCAAGTCCACCTTAGCGGACCTGCAGGGCTTCCTGCGTCCCCGCGGGCTCGACCTGGACGACGCGACCGGCAACGCCTTCCTCAAGGCCCGCAACAACGGCGCTCGGGTCACTAACGGGGTTAGCTACAAGCTCCCCAAGGCCCCGCCGCGCGGCAAGAACAGCCTGCGTGAGAACATCCGCGGCGCTGCTGCCTCATTCGTCGAGGGCTTCATCCCTGGGTCCTCCAAGGCCGCCCGCGGGACCCGTGAGGTCGTGCTGAACGCCGTCCGGGCACCCTTCACGGAAGAGGAGTTCGATCCGGCCACCGCCTACGACAAGGGCGAACAGCAGATCACGGACGACCGGCTCGGCTTCGAGCACGAGAACCCGGATGCGGCTGACGGCCTCAACCTCGGCGGCATGGTGACCAGCTTTATGCTCCCTTCGGCCCGGTTGATCCGGGGAGGGGGCCTCGGGGCCGGCTTCGTCAACGGCGCGGCCACGGGCGCCGGCTACGGTGCGCTCTCGGGCGCCCTGAACGACACGGGCGACGGTCGAGTGGCGAATGCCCTCGGCGGAGCTGTCTTTGGCTCGGCGGTTGGCGGGGGTCTCCCCCTGGCCGCCCGCGGGGCAGGCTCCGTCGCATCGTCCGCCCGGCGGAACGTACCCGGCGTCTCCACGGCTCTGAACGCAGTCGACAACGCTGGCCGGTTCATCACCCGCCGGCCCCTACAGTCCGCCGAGCAGCGCCTCCAGGGTGACGCCTCGGCCCAGGCTGAGCGGATGCTCGGGGACATGCTCCCGAATGGCACCATCTCCACCGGAATGGGCACGGGCAGCGTACAGGCCACCCCGGACGCCATTGCCAACGAGGTCGCCAGACGCGCTGCTCTCAACGTGCCCGCGATGCCCGCAGACACCACGGAGCCGGCCCGCCGGATCACCGCGTGGGCCCTGCAGGGCAACGGACCGATGGCCTCACGGGCCCGGTCGGTCCTCAGCGCCCGGCAGGCCCAGGCAGGCCAGCGGGTCCGCGGTCACCTTGCCGAGGAGCTGGGCGCCCCTGTGGACCCGATCCTGGAGGCAGAAGCGATCACCCGCCGAGCCCAAGACGCTGCCGAACCGGCATACCGACAGGCCTACGCCGAGGGCTCGCCTACGGTCATCACGCCGGAACTGGCGGAGATCATGCAGCGCCCGGCGTTCCAGGACAGCCTCCCGCAGGCCTATCGGAACATCCAGAACCGCGGGAACGACCCCGAGGCGATGGGCTTCGCGATGCTGCCTGACGGCTCTGTGACGCTGTCCCCGCAGCCGACCTTCGAGGCCTTCGACCAGGTCGTCCGGACCCTCAACAAGTCCATTCCGCGTGACCCGCTGACTCGCCGTCCCATTCTCGACAATGAGAGCGGAGGCGTGAACGATGTCATGCAGCGACTGGATGAGTACCTGAAGGACTCCAACGACTCCTATCGGGCCGCTAAGGGCAACTTCGCCGACGAAATGGCGATCAAGGACGCCCTGGCGAACGGACAGAACGTGTCGAACGTGACTGGCCCCGAGGTCGAGGCGCAGCTCCGCACGATGCCCGACCACGCCCAGGAAGCCTGGATGACCGGCGCACGGACTGCACTCGCCGACGTGGCGACTCAGACGAGCCAGAAGTACCCCACGGCCAACGTGCCTCACCGGGTCCGGCAGTCCATCGGGCTCTCCGGGTCCGGCGATCCCGCTCTGGGCGACGTCCAGAAGCTCCAGGCGATCGAGCAAATGTCCGGCCGCCCTGGCGTCATGAACCGTCTCGACGATCGACTGGAGGCCGAGGACCAGGCGTTCAAGACCTTCAGCGAGACCTACGGTAACTCCAAGACCCAGCCGCGGCAGGCAATGGACGAGGCGCTCTCCAGCGATGCTCTCCAGGTCGCCCGCAACGCCCTTTACGGCAACTGGGTCGGCGCTGCCTCCGCGTTCCTCCTCAAGGGCAACCCGGCAGGAACCGCACGCTTCAAGCAGGGCGTCCAGGACCGGATCGCGGAGATCATGACGGCGACCAACCCCGCCAACGTGCGCGAGCTTTCGGATGCTATCATGCGCCGCGCGGAGACTGACGATCAGTTCCGCCAGCTCCTGAACCGCGCAGGCATTGGCCCCGCCCGGGTCGTGGCCCTGCAGACCGCCGGGCTCGACACGGCACCTCCGCCGCTCGATGAGGACCCCGAGCTGGTCCCGTAACCACCACAACCACCGAACGAGCCCCGCCCGCCTCTCTATAGAAGCGCACCGGCGGGGCCGCTCCCCATCCCAGGACTCCCATGTCGGACCTACTCACCACCGGCCGCGACCGCGGCGGGTCCATCGCCGTTGCCGGCGCAATGCAGGTCGTCGCCGCAGCCAATGATGGCCGGAAGCGCATGACCTTCCAGAACACCTCGGACGCCGACATGCGCCTGTCCGAAACCGACGAGCCAGCCTCGGAGACCAACGGCTACATCGTGGGCCCGCGCGAGGCCGTCGAGATCAGCACGAACCGCAGCGTCACCGTGTGGTGCGCGAGCGCCGGCAAGACCTTCGAGGCCACTGAGGCCTAACATGCGTTTTCTGAAGAAGTCCGGCGGGCTCCTTACGAGCACGGCGGTTGCCGCCGCGTTGACTGCAAAGGGCCTCACGGACGCCGAGGCGCGAGCAGCGGTCAGTACCGCCGCTTCTCTCGTGGAGGGCCTGATTGCCCTCGGCTTGATGCCCGCGCCCGTGCCGACTCCGACACCCGGCGGAACGCCTACTCCTGATGGTCCTCTAGAGCCCCTGATGGACCCGCCGAACATGACGCTGCGGTCCACGTACTCGGTCACCAAGGTCGATGGCATTGCCAATGACGTGTACCCTGAGATGTATAATGCGGACGGCAGCCTGACCGGAAACGGTAACTACTGGGGCGGCGGCAACTGTCCGAAGGCACCACACCCTCTCTGGCCCGATCGCAGGTATTCCTACAATTCGCCGGACCACGGCCCCGGCACTGGCGCAAGCGTCGGTATCTACATGAGCGTGTGCGTTGGCGACCCGTTCGTGCCTACGAACTGGAAGACGCTGCGCGAAGCCTATGATGCGGGGTGGATGCCCGAGCTGACCGCTCGCCCGACCAGCGACATCGTGTTCAAGGGTGCCCCTGGCTCGACGCAGCCGGAAACCCCCTGGGTGGTGCGGGATGACCAAGGGTTCATCATGGCGTACCAGACGGGCGCCAATGCACTTTGGCAGGATGGCAGCGGCCCCTACGGGACACAGGCCACCCTCCGCGCCACGTCCGCGGACGGTATCAATTGGACAGGCGACCTTGTCGCATGGGCGGAGACACCCCGGATCGACGGCGGTCCTTCGTTCACCAGCTACTTGCGCTTCGCTCCCAACGAACTGTTCACCGAGGTTCCCTATGCGTGGATCGCGTTCGGCCTTGGCGGCCTGTACGGGCTCAATAACCCACGCACCGAAAACTGGACGCTAATCTCGCGCACAGCCCACCAGGGCGTTCGGGCAGTTGGCGAGCTGTCTTCAGGCTACCTTATACAGAAGGGTCGGTTCGACCCCACCACCGCACGCCAAACGCCGCAGGGTATCGCCATGGTGGCACATATCGGCGTGGAAACGTCCGGTGCGGGCATGGGTAATGGTGGGCTCTACGAGATTCTGATCGCGCCGGACGGGGTTGAAATCCTTGGATTGGCGCAGGCGGTCATCGTGCAAGGTCCCGATGGGAGCGCAGACCGCTGGTCCGTGGGGCTCGGGAGCCACATGGTCTATGGGGCCAAGGAAGGCTTCATGTACGAAGGGGCTGCGAACCTCGACGGTACTAAGACCAAGAAGCGCAATCTACTGGCCTTTGGCCCGCGCCGTAATCCAGGTAACACGCGCTTCAAGCCGCTTAACCCGCCCACGCCGCCGCTCGCCTCCATGAACATCCGGGAGCTCTCGTTCCGCAATGGGGCGATGCCCGAGGGCGTGACGGCGCACATCACCGGCACTCCGAGTATCCGCTTTGACGCCGAGTTCGGCATCGTCATTACCCTGAAGGACGGCGACAAGGTTGTCCTGGTCGAGGACTTGGGCTTCGATCCGAACACGACCGATATGGCCGACTTCCTTGTTCGCGGCTGGTCGGTGCTGTCCGACAACGCTTGGCGGGTCCCGTGGTTTGGCTTCACCGCCGACCCCGGTCATCTCGCCGACATGCAGGACATGCGGGCGCTGACCTTCAACCCGACCAACGGGTACACCGGCAGTGCCTATCATGCACGCAACGGCGGCACAGCGACGACGACCGCATATACCAGCACCGCCTACGAGTCCGCCTTCGAAGGCTATGGGGCGGGCAGCACCATCGCCAAGGTCCGCAAGGACGTGGGCATTAAATGGTGGCCAAGGAGCGCCAATAACGCCGCAACCCGCATGGTCTTCGGCGGAGCGGAGACCCAATCGCTGACCAACGCCATGACTTTCGCGGCGGCAACCCGCGCGAAGCGCTGGCATCGCTTTATCGCCTTTGAAGGCACCGGGGACACGGAAGTGGCCGTGCGTGGCTGGCGGCTCCGTGAGGGTGGAAGTTAATGCGGCTGGTCGCAACACCGATCCCGTCCGGGTCCTTCCTGGTCCGCTTTCACCCAGACGATGGCCCCCATTACGATCGCATGATCGTGGTGACCCCCGAAGACGGCGGCCGGACCCTGCATCTGTTCGGATGGATCGCCAATGGAAAGCAGTCCCACAAGGACTGGCTGGCTGCGAAAGACGCCCTGTTTCCCGACGCGGTCCGTGTGCGCTTCGAGCGCCTCAAACCAGACGGCACGCTGTCCCACCGGACCCTGCCGTTACCTTAAGAGACCCTGTCCATGACCAAGCCCACTGGGCGGCCCCGTGGTCGTCCTAAGGGGGTCAAGAACAAGCCCAAGTCGATCGAGGAGTTCGTACTCCTCCAGGTCTCCGAACCCATACAGCCCCCTCCTGTCGCCCCTAAGAAGGCGGCGAGGGGGCCTTGGGCGCACATGACCCCTGAGGAGCGGAAGGCTTACAGCCGGAAGCTCATCGAAGCCCGTAAGGGCAATCGCCCGAAATCCACCATCCCAGGGAAGCCAAGAGACCTGACTGCCGCCCAGTGGGCCGCGGTCCAGGAGCAGGCTGCCCGTGACGCAAAGAGGATCATCGCCAAGATGAAAGACGCTGGGCAGCTCCCAGACGATCCGCGGGCCGTCGAGGCCCTGGAAAAGGCCGTCAAGACCCTCCGCCAGTCGGAAAACGCGAAGGACGTGGCAGCACTAGGCCGCCTCATCCTCGACTTCACCAAATCCAAGCCGACCACCAAGGCCGAGCTGACCGTCAAGACCGCTGAGGACCTCCTCGACGAGATGGCGGAAGACGACGAGTAACTCCATGGCCGACCCGGCTACTGAAGCCCGCCGGAAAGCCACCCGCAAACGATTGCTGAACGACTTCGAGTTCTACGCTGCCAAGGCCCTGAAGATCAGAACGAAGGACGCCAAGATCGTCCCGTTCGTCCTCAACCGAGCCCAGCGGCGCTTCCTCGACGCAATTCTCCAGCAATGGCAGGAGACCGGCCGCATCCGCGTGGTCATCCTGAAGGCCCGCCAGCTCGGCCTCTCCACCGTGTGGGGCGGCTTCATGTACTGGTGGATCAGCCAGCATAAGGCCACCAAGGGCATCGTCGTTACGCACAAGGCGGACTCGACCGCGGCGCTCTTCGATATGACCAAGCGCTACCACGCGGAGATGCCGGCTTTCCTTCGTCCCTCTACTGAACGGGCAAACTCCAAAGAGCTGAAGTTCGACAAGCTCGACAGCGGCTACATGATCGCCACCGCAGGCGCCGATACGGTCGGCCGGGGCGAGACCCTCCAGGTAGCCCACCTCTCCGAAGTGGGCCTTTGGCCGAAAGGGAAGGCGAAGGAGATCATGAACGGTCTCCTTCAGGCGGTGCCGAACGAGGACAACACGTTCGTCGCCATCGAGTCCACGGCTCGCGGCATGTCCGGGCCCTTCTACGAGGCCTGGCAGGCTGCCGTGGCGGGCACCTCCGGATACATCGGAGTCTTCCTCCCTTGGTTCGTTGACGATCGGTATCGCGTCGATCCGCCGGAAGGCTTCGCGCGGACCCCTGACGAGATCGAGTACGTCCAGAAGGTCTTCGACGAATACGGCGAGTGGCTAGACGATGCCCAGCTCACCTATCGGCGCCAAAAGATCGCCCTGGACGGGTTGGACCTTTGGAACCAGGAGTACCCGACCTTTCCGAAGGACGCATTCCTGACCTCGGGTTCGCCCGTGTTCAATCTCGCCAAGCTCGCAGCGCGGCAGGAGAAGCTGCCGGAAATCAAGCACCGAATGGACTACGATCCGCTGGAGCTGAAGTTCGACACCAACCCGCGCGGCCGGCTCCTCATGTACGCCGAGATCGACCCCAAGATGGACTACACCATCGGCGCGGACGTCTCCAAAGGCACCAGCGGCGGTGACTACTCGGTCGCGCAGATACTCGACGCCCACAAGCGACAGGTCGGCGTGTGGCGGGGGCAGGTCGAGCCCGACTACTTCGCGCAGATACTCTATCACCTGGGCGAGCTGTACAACTGGGCCCGACTGGCCGTCGAGTTCAACAACCACGGCATTCTGACGAACACCATGCTCTTCAAGGGCATGATGATCGGAGGCGAGTTCAAGGCCTATCCCAACCTCTACACCCGCGAGGTCTACGACAAGACCAACGACGTGATGAAGGAGGAGCTAGGCTTCTACACGGACGTAAAGACCAAGCCGCTCATCATTGACGAGCTGCGGCAGGCCGTCCGCGACGAGACCATTCTGCTCAACGACGCAACCACGCTCGAAGAGCTGCAGACTTACATCGCCGATCCCGACACCGGGAAGATCGAGGCGGAAGTTGGGTGCCATGACGACTGCGTCATGTCGCTCGCCATCGCCAACCACATTCACGAGGGATGCTGGGCGCCAGTCGCGTCCACAGACGACCTCTACTTCGAGATGATTTAATGAAACTAGAGCCGAAGGCCCTCAGCGATGAGGAGCTGGTGGCCGCGTGTGTAGCCAGGGCCGATCGCGGCTCTTCGTTCGTGGACAGTCACCTGTCCGCCGAGCGGAAGGAAGTCACACTCTACTACCAGGGCAAAAAGCCCTATCCGCTCCGAGAGGGCGGCTCCAAGTTCGTCAGCCAGGACGTCTACGAAGCGGTCGAGGCCATCAAAGCCCAGCTTACCGAGGCTCACAGCGCCGGCAGCAACATCGTTTCGTTCGCCCCAACCGGCCCCGATGACGTCCCCCTGGCGAAGCAGGCGACCGAGTATTGCGAGCACGTCCTCTTCGGGCTCAACGACGGCTTCTCTGTTATCAACGGCACCGTCCACGACAGCGCCATGAACCGCCTAGGCGTCGTCAAGGTCTACTGGGAGCCCCGCGAGACGGTAGCGTCCTACAAGCTGGACGCAGTGCCGCTGGAGGCCGCCTATGCGCTCCTGCAGGCTCCCAACGTCCGCCTGACCTCCGAGCTCACCCAGAGCATCGGCGAGGACGGAAGGCCGCGGGTTTCATGCGAGTACGAGACGGTCGACGACGAGTCCCAGACAACAATCGACGTCATTCCTCCCGAGGAGTACATCGTCGACGCACGGAACCCTCGCCGATACAAGGCCCATCGTTCTCGCATGGCCCTGGGTGACCTAGTCGACGCTGGCTACGACCCGAAGACCGTGTACTCGATCGAGGGCGAAGAGGATGACCTAGCGCTCGATGAGGAGAAGCTCGCCCGCGACGAGGACACCATCGTCACCGGCCTGGACAACGACTCCGAAGACGCCGCAGGCCGCATGGTCACCGTCCACGAGAGCTACATCCTGATCGACGCTGAAGGCACAGGCCGGCAGCAGCTTTGGAAGGTCGTCCACGTCGGCAGCACGCTCCTGGAAAAGCAGAAGGTGGCCGACGATCCGTTCGTCACCTACTCCATGCTCCCGGAGCCTCACAGCTACTACGGCGGGAACTTCGCGGCCCGCACGATCCAGCACGCCAACACCAAGACCACGCTGACCCGTGCGATTATCGAACAGGCTGTTGAGGCCACCAACCCTCGCTGGCAGGTCGCCCGCGGTGGCGTTGCCAACCCTCGCGAGCTGATCGACAACCGCCGGGGCGGCATCGTGAACGTCCGTGACGTCAACAACTCCGTGGCTCCGCTCCCGCAGACCCCGATCAACCCTTTCGTCCTCCAGACGATCGGCATGGTCGACCAGTCTCGGGAGGACACCACGGGTATCTCGCGCCTCTCCCAGGGTCTCGATAAGGGCGCACTCAGCCATCAGAACAGCGCCGGCCTCGTCGAGCAGCTCACAAGCAACTCGCAGGTTCGATCGAAGGTCATGGCGCGGCACTTCGCCTCGCAGTTCCTCACCAAGCTGTACCTGAAGATTTACGCGATCGGGATCGAGAACGACCGCGAGCGTGTCCTGGAGATCGCCGGCTCCTTCGTTTCCGTAACGCCCCAGCAGTGGCGCCGCCGTACCCGCATCGCGGTCAAAATGACCCTCGGCTACGATGAGCGCGACCAAGAGGCGCAGGAGCTGCTCACCTTCGACAAGTACATGAAGGAGACCGGAGGTCGCCTGTACGACGAGGAGAAGCAGTACAACGTCATCAGTCGCGTCCTGCAGGTGAAGGGCCATAAGAACGTCCAGGACTTCCTGGTCGACCCTAAGACCCTTGAGCCGCCCCAGCCGGACCCCCGTGTGGCCGCCGAACTGGCAAAGCTGCAGAAGGAGACCGAGATGCTTGATCGCGAGATGGCCCTCAAGGAAGCGAACGCCGAGCACAAGGCGCAGCTCGCCAACTTCGAGGCGGACCTCAAGCAGGCATTCCAGGCGTCCGAGATCGCCCTCAAGTTCCGCGACGCGGACCGGAAGGACGACGAGACGGCCAACCGTATCGACACGGCCCAGGCTGAACTGGAGCTGGCGATCCACCAGGCCACGAGCGCTCCTCCGGAGAACACCAAGGCCTCGGCCATCATCAGCCCGAACGGCTAAGGAGATCATGTCCCAAGTGCTCCTCAGCGACGAGGAGACGCAGGCAGTTGAAGAGGGGGAGGCAGCACGCTTCCTCCTCGACAACCCGGCGTTCCTTCGCGCGATCGAAAAGGTGCGGCAAGACTGCGCCGAAGCCATCCTCACCAGCCCTCCGGAGAACCGCCGGGGCAGGGAGGACGCCTACCACCTATCCCGCGGCCTCTCAGCAATCACGGCTGAGTTGTCCGCCCTAGCAGCCAAGGCCGAGCAGATACTCGCCGAGGCTGAAGCCCAGACCGAAGGCCTCGACCAGGATGATCCCGTCGAGTCCCCGGCCGATTACTGAAAGTAACCCAAAACTTGTCTATCCAGACGGACGACAGCACGAACGCCAGCATCAGCGAAGACGCCGCCGTCGAAGCCCTCATCAAGAGCTTCGGAGCCCCGGCGGGCGACGCTGACAGCGAAGACCAGGACGACGTCGACGAAGGCGCCGACCCGGACGAAGATGAAGACGAAGCCGATGAGGCCCCGGAGGACCCCGACGACGCCGAAGATGGCGACGAAGCGGCCGAGGACGACGTCGACGATGAAGCCGAGGACGAAAGCGGGACCTCCGCGGTCACCGAGGCCCCGGACGACGCAATCGTCCGCTTTACGGTGGACGGCGAGACCCAGGAGGTAACCGTTGCGTCCTTGAAGCGCCTCGCAGGCCAGGAGGCATCGCTCACCCGCAAGAGCCAGGAAGCCGACCTCGTCGGTGGCCGCGCGGCAGCGGCCCTCCAGGCTGCAATCGAGGCGACCGTGGAAGACCTCCAGCCCTACGCTGAGGTCGACTGGCTGGTCCTCCAGCAGCAGATGGAGCCCGAGGAGTTCCAGTGGCACCGCGCCAACGCCTCTCGTCATGAGGCCCGTTACCGCAAGCTCGTCGAGCAGGCGCAGGGCTTCGAGCAGACCATCCAAGAGCGCCGCAAGGCCGAGGTCGCCCGCCGGGCCGAAGAGGCAAACGCGATCCTCTCGAACCCCGAGACGGGCATCCCCGGCTGGGGCGATCAGCTCCGTGGGGAAATCCTGTCGTTCGGCGCCTCGCAGGGCCTCGACGCGGGGGACCTGGAGAACATTACGGACCCGGCAGTCCTCAAGCTGCTGAACATGGCGATGCTCTACTCCCGCGGCCAGAAGGCGGTGGCCCAGAAGGTCAACCCCACGCCCAAGAAGGTCCTCAAGGCGGCCAAGCGCGACAGCGGGGCCGAGCAGACGGTCAACGTCAAGAAGGCCCAGCAGCGTCTAGCCCAGAGCGGCAGCGACGAAGACGCCGTGGCGCTCCTCAAGGGTCGCTGGGGCTAACCGCCCCGACAACCCACAACCAACTATTCAACACCCAAGAACACACAGAAATTCAAATGGCTACTTTCAAGACTTACGACTCGGTCGGCGCTAAGGAAGACGTCTCGGACGTCATCTCGATGCTGAACAAGCACGAGACGCCCTTCACCAGCTCGCTGTCGAACCGTACGGTCACCCAGAAGACCTACGAGTGGCAGGAAGACGAGCAGGAGGGCGGCCAGGACAACGCCCAGGTCGAAGGCTTCGACGCGACCGAGGAAGACTGCAACACGACCGAAATGCGGTCGAACACCACGCAGATTTTCTCGCGCACGATCAAGCTCTCGGGCTCGCTGCAGGCGACCGACCACTATGGCCGCAAGGACGAGCTGGCCCGCCAGATCGTGAAGAAGGGCAAGGCCCTCCGTCTCGACCGCGAGCGTGCGTGCGTCGGTGTCGATCAGGCCTCGGTCCTCGGCTCCAGCACGGTCGCCCGCCGTCACGCTTCGGTGTCGCAGCTCATCGACGCGGGTAACAAGATCGCGAACCATGCGACTGGGGCGCCGCTCGCCGAGATGACGCTCCGAGACGCGATCCGCAAGAACTACACCGAAGGCGGCAACGCCCGCCGGTTCATGGTGGCGCCGTACGTCGCCGAGCAGACGGCGGAGTTCGCCGGCAACGCGAGCCGTACCCGCGAGGTGACCGGCAAGTCGGCCAAGGAGATCGTGCATGTCGTCGACGTGTACACGACCGCCCTCGGCACGCTGTCGATCGAGACCAACCGCGAGATGAAGGCCGACTTCGGTCTCCTGTGGAACCCGGCGGACTGGAAGAACGTGACCCTCAAGGGCCGCGGCTGGTTCCGCGAAACGCTGGCGAAGACCGGCGACAACACGAAGATCATGCTGGCCGGCGAGTACGGTCTCCAGCACAACAACTTCAAGGCGTCGGTGCTCGTTACCGGCATCACCGAAGAGGCGTAAGCCCGCCGTGCGACCCTCGGTCCCCTCTGTGGGGGGGCCGGGGGTTCCCTTTCTACCCCCTTCTGAAAACTGAATGCCCACTCCGTATAACCTCGTCACTGCTGACGAGGACTTCGTGTTCGACTCCGTCGATAGCGACCTACAGGTCACCGGCCATATCGTCTCGGAGCAGCAGGTTCCCCAGGGCTTCCTGGACCGTGTCGCCGCGAAGCGTAACTGGCAGGATGCCCAGAGCTTCTCACAGCTCACCAAGGGCGACGAGATCGAGAAGATACACCTGGCCCGCATCCCCGTGGCCGTCGTCAACAAGTGGAGCCGTGAGGGCTTCGACCTCTTCCAGGCCATCCACGACCCCAACGGCGCCGCGATCATCCTCGCGAAGCTCCGCGCCGAGGACCTGACGGCCTTCCAGACCACCTCAAAGACATTCTGAGACAATGAGCTTCGGCAAATGCAAGCGCCGCCTGAAGGCGCTAATCAACCGCAAGGACCTGACGGACGAACTTGCCGGGGACTTCATCACAGACGCCATCGCTGACATGGAGCGGGTGCTCCGCATCGGCATCATGGAAACCGTCCTCGCGCAGTCCGACTGGGACGGCACCAAAAACGCTATCATCATCCCCCCGGACTTCCTGGAGGGAATCAACCTATTCACCGACAAGACCGAGCTGACCCAGTGCGACATCGCGACGTTCCTGGAGATGCCCGACGAGGGTGAATACCCGACACACTACGTCAAGATCGCGGATCGCTGGCTCCTGAAGCCAACGCCCCTCCCGGATACCGACGTGTACCTGCACTTCTACATGCAGTCCCCGCCGCTTACCGTGGACACCGACGAGAACGTCTGGACCAAGGCCGCGCTGAACGCCGTAGTCTACACCGCAGCGACGATCGCCGCCGACCACTTCCAGATGGAAGACGTCTATGCCCAGCGCTTCCAGGCTAGAGCGGACGGTTACGTCAACGCCATCCGCGAGCAGGACCTGGACGAGAAGTGGTCCGGCCGCATCGCGGTCCCACGCCCCGCTGACCGGGGAGAATACTAATGCCCGACCTCTCCGAAACTTCATTCTACGGAGGGACCAAGACGTCCCTCCAGGGCCCTCCCGGCGAGCCCGGTCCTCAGGGGCCTCAGGGTCCCGCCGGCCCCCAAATTCCCCTCCCGACTTTCGCCGATAACGCTGCAGCCCTCGCAGCCGAGCGCCCGCTTGGCTCCATGTACGCGACACCGACCGGCGAGGTCCGCGTAGTCATCTAAGGAAACCGACACATGGCACAACGCCCCTCGTTCTATGACAAGGGCAGCGTCAGCCTCATCGGCCCGCCAGGCCCAGAAGGCCCGCCCGGTCCACAGGGTCCCGCCGGCCCGATAGGGCCCGCTGGCCCCCGAGGCCCCGAGGGTCCCCCCGCGAGTGGCGGGATCGACGACGAGGCCCGCGCTCGGCTGCAGGTCATCGAGTCGGATTATGTGACCACGACGACCCTGGACGCTAAGGTTTCGGAAGAGACCACCGTCCTAGCCAACGAGATCGAGGCCCTCGCTGGCCGCACGCTCGCGATCGAAGCCGACTATGTCCGAACGGGCCCGATGGAGGCGGCAGTCAACGCCGCCGTCTCTGAGGAGGCACAGGCGCGAGCAACGGCCGACGAAGCCGAAGCAAGCGCCCGGCAGGCCCTCGCGGCCACCCTGCGCGATGAGACCGACACAAAGGTCTCGGCAGGGGTCTCTGAGGAGGCCACGGCCCGATCCACGGCAGACGCTGCCCTGGCCGGCCGCATCTCGACGATCGAGGCGTCCTACGTGACCCCGGACCTCATGGAACAGCAGGTCAACGCCAAGGTCCAGGAAGAGGCGCAGGCGAGGGCAGGGGCTGACAGTGCCTTGGCTTCTCGCATCTCGACGATCGAGGCGGACTACACCACCGCAGGCGAGGTAGCATCCACGGTCAACGCAAAGGTTGCCGAAGAGGCCCAGGCCCGCGCCACCGCGGTCTCAGCCGAAGCATCTGCAAGACAGGCGCTGGAGGCCTCCCTAAGGACCGAGACGGACCAGAAGGTGGCGGCCGGCATCAGTTCCGAGGCGGCCGCAAGGGCCACCGCGATTGCCGCAGAAGCATCCAGGACCAATTCGCTGGTCGCCAGTGCCACACCCTCAGCACAGGCCGCAAATAGGAACCCGAACTTTTCGCTGTGGAACGATGCAGGGACGGGCATCCACGACTGGGGTTGGTGGCAAGTCGGAGGCATTCAAAGGGTAGCGGGCCTGTCCGCTCCATATGCCGCCCGGGTCACGGCGAACGCAGGCGCTCTCGGCGGGCTGATGCAGAGCTCCGACATGGGCATGAAGCCCGGACTGTGGATCATCGAAGCGGTAGTTCGGCTTAATAGCGGAACGTTCCGAGGAGCGGGTGTTCACCTCCACCCCCTCGATACCTCAAATACCGCTGGGAACGGCGAGCCGGCAAACTTGTCTTTCTACTCTGATCCGACGATTGACGGTAGGGTAGTCGGTAACGGCGTGCCGGGCCAGCTTTACCGGTTCAGCAAGACCTTCCATCTCAAGTCCACGCAGATGGGCGGATGGGCCAACTTCCACCAGATGAACCACTGGAACGGGTTGACGGCCCCAGGTGCGGACGAAGGTGGTGACATTTCAGCCGCCAACGACATCACGTGGTACTACCTCGCAGTGCGTCCGGCCTCGGCGGCAGAGAATGCGGGCTACAAGAGTCTCGCGGAAGTCAATGTCATCTCTGGCGCACTAGCAGACGTCAAGGGCCGACAATCGGCGTACTTGCAGCAGGCGGCGTCTGTAGGAGGTTCGGCTGCACAGGCCGTCATTGCCCTACGAGCGAACATCAACGAGCCCGCAGCTTCGCCGCTGACCATGGACGTGCTGCGGTCGCCGGATGTGTCGTTCAGCAACCGATCCGTTCGAAAGACCGGCGGGGCCAACCCCGACTGGGATCGGTCCTTCTTCTCGGTCGAGCGCATCTACGTCAACAGCGACGGCAAGGGACCGTACGTCGCGGCAAACCCAACGAACCTTGCCCATCATGTAATGTTCGGACTAGCCGAAATGCTTGGTGGAGCGTCCTACACTAACATCGCCGCCGGCATCTACTTCGACACGACCGCAGTTCGTCTATACCGTAACGGCGCTCACGTGGGCGTCTTGGCAACGGGCAACAAGGTCACCGACCGCTGGTCGATGGAATACGCCCACTCGGGCAGCGGGGGATACATCTACGTCTACCGGAATGACGTACTCATTTGGCAGAGCGAGGACATCTCTCAGGGACGCTCGTTCTACGCACAGGTAGCTCTCTACGAGATCGGTTCCGGAGTCGACAATCTCGTGTTCGGTCAAGGTGGTCCGAGCACCACGTCATCGATTGGCCTGTACGCGAAAGAGCTACTCCTCGGCAACACCGAGGACGGTGGGGACGCGCGTGTCGCCATGAAGATCGCGAGCGGAAGCGTCGCTATCTCAGGCAACCTGTATGCTGGATCGAAGATCATCCTCGGGAATGGCGAACAGGGATGGGAAGTCGCGGTAAAGCCGAAGGTGTTCTCTGTGAGCGACGGACAGCAGATTAGCTGGCCGAATTGTGGCGGCATACCCAGCTATACCTTTTCTCCTGTGGGGTTACGCCCGTTGGGGGCGGGTCAGACCTACGCGCTGTCGCTCACAAACCTGAGTTCCACCGGAGCTATTGCGCGTCTCAAGGTGAGCGTACCCGGCACCCCCACGCACTACAACCTCGGTCCCGGCGTAGTGGGCGGGACGGGGAACCCTGACCGAGTTATCACCAAGGGAGGTGCGCAGGATAGCGCCAACAGTCAGTATTTCTATCAAGGAACGGCCTACGGCTCCGGCACTACAAAGATTGTGCTAGACGGCGGTACTAAGACGTATATCGCCAATATTACTGTCTCCGCCACCCTGTATGCAAAAATCAACGGGGCATGGACTGCTTTGCGTACGCTCTCGGAGACTTATGAAGTCTACGGCTCCGGTGCCAATCAAACGGTTTATGCTTCTATGCCTATCGCTGAGACTGTCACGATCCCGACGGGCGTGACTGACTTCGGCATTAGCGCAGGTTCTGACACCATATTCAACTCAGTCCAGTGGACCGGAGCGGGTAGCGGCACCAGCGAAGAAACGGCCTCACCGCAGGGACAAACCTGCACCGTGACGATCATGCCCTAGGATAGCACCAATGATTGATCTGGAGACCTATATAACCACGAAAATTGGTCCGCTCGCGCAGCGGGTGCGCCCCATTTGTCCGTGCTGCCTCCTACCGCATGACGCCTTCGCTTTAGTTCGCACTGACGATCTAAAGTGGCGCTGCGGGAACTGCCGGATCAGCGCGGCCCGGCAGGACGCCCCCGCCTTCGAGCTGACCTGGGAGGACATTCGCGGGGCTCGCAACGTCGAGCTAGAAGCTACCGACAAGTATGAGTTCATCCCCCCAGTCCGCGCCAGCCTCACTCAGGCCCAGCGAGACGCGATGGACTCCTACCGCCAGGCCCTCCGCGACCTGCCGCAACAATACGACACCCCGTCGCAGGTCCTATGGCCCGTGCGGCCTTCACTAACTCAGGAACCCTAATGACCCCCCAGGACCTGGCCCCCGTGTCTCTCATGATCGAGATGCGGGAACGCCTGGTGCGTATCGAGACCAAGATGGACGGAGCGGCTGAGAAGGCCGAGGCCCAGCAGGCCACTCTGTCCGAGCACGATAAGCGCCTTACGTCCCTGGAGACCGACGCATCCCAGCTCCGCTCGACCCTCGGAACCCTCCGGTGGATCGGCGGGGCAGGAGTGACTGCGGCCGGCCTCCTCGGCATCGACAAGCTCTCCCAGCTTCTACGGCTGGGCTGACACGATTGTCCCAAAAGAACCCACTGTACCCCCGGTGGGTTCTTTTTTCGTTCACGTTGCATAGCGGCTGTAAGTATCTATGTGGGAACCGTCGTTGCCCGCAGACGTTTGCCACTTGCAGATTGTCTGCATACCACCTAATGGAGATCAACAATGTCCCAGCAAACCGACCACCAAGCGAAGATTGCCCGCTCGATCCGCAAGGGAAAGCGCTTCTGTTCGGCCGTTCGGTCGGGCATTGCGGAGACGGTCCCGGTGCAGCTCGTGCACACCCTCTACCTCGTTGCGGACAATGAAGGGAAAGGCGTTGTGGAGCTGGCGGAACTTGCCGGCGCTACGAAGGCCACAATGAGCCGCCACCTGCTGGACCTCTCGGACAAACTGCGGAACGGCGACGAGGGCTACGGCCTCCTTCAGCGTACGCAGGACCCTAAAAACCTTCGGTCCGTGGCTTACACGCTCACCCCTAAGGGCAAGCTGCTGCTCAACACACTGGCCGAGATACTGGAGGACTAAACGTGTCCATTTACGCCGAGAAGGTGAAAGGCAAGCCGACCGGCAAGTGGGTAGTCGAACTGGTCAAAGGCAACCGGAAGACCGGGGAGCGCTACAAGAAGCGCTGGCCGTCGTACGATGAGGCCAAGCAGGACGAAGAGGCCGTTCTCGCGACCTGGAGCCGCGGCGAGGCCCCGCCGGCCCCTGGGCAGGCTGTTGGAGCCCCTGAGGTCCACACCTTCGAGTCGGTCATCCCGCTCGCCAAGGGCAAGCTCTGGGTCGGGCAGTCGTCCGAGGAAAACTCTTGGGCCCACATGGACCTGATCGCTTCCATCATGGGCCGTAAGACTCGCCTGGACGATGTGGACACCCAAGCCGTCGACCGGCTCATTGCGCAGCTCGGTGCGATCGGCAAAGCGGATGCGACCATCAATCGCTACCTGTCGTCCCTCAGGACCTTCCTGGTATGGGCGAAGGGCCGCAAGTACCGCAGGGTCCCCATCAGGGACGAGATCGAGTTCGCGTGGCGCAAAGAGACTTCCGGCCGCATTCGCTGGATCACGGAAGAGGAGGAGGACGCGCTGCGTGACTTCCTGCTGTCCCGTCAGCGTCCGGAGGCCACCGCCGTCTGGCAGCTCATTAAGGTAGCGATCGAGACCGGCTGCCGTCGTGACGAGTTGTTGACCGCCGAGCTGTCACAGATTAACGGCACGCGCTTGCACCTCTGGAAGACCAAGACGGACTCTCCAAGGACGGTGCCCATGGAGCCAGAGATCGCACAGATGCTGCGGGACCTTATCAGGACCAAAGCCATGCCGACCCAGCGGGGCCTTCGGTCCTGGTGGGAGCGTGCCAAGAAGCACATGGGCCTGGAAGCGGACGATGAGTTCGTCTTCCACGTCACCCGTCATACCTGCGCGACTCGCCTCGTGGACGCGGGCGTAAACGTCTTTGTCATCAAAGAGTGGATGGGCCACAAACGCATCGAAACGACCCTTCGGTATGCACATGTGAAGCCCCAAAATCTCGAAGAGGCTCTAGTTCGCCGGGGGACCATGCAGGGGGAGCGCAGCGCAAACCCGCAGAAATCCGCCAATTCGCCGGTCCCCCCAATGTTCCCCACGGGTGGGGGACTCGGGACCAATCAACATCACGTAGGGATTGCTGCCTGACGTAAGATCAGACACTTAGCGGTAGGTGCTTAATGCGGGCGTGGCGGAACTGGTAGACGCGCCAGATTTAGGTTCTGGTATCGAAAGGTGTGGGGGTTCGAGTCCCTTCGCCCGCACCAGGCACCGCCGCTCTTGATCAGCGTCCCGGCGCCGCGATCTCATTCTTTTTGGAAGTTTGAACTGATGCAGACTGTCGAGACGTTGAACGAGGGCCTGAAGCGGGCTTACACGCTCAAGATCACTGCCAAGGACATCGACAAGAAGGTCGATGCCGAAGTGAAGCGGGTCGCGCCGCAGGTCCGCATGCCCGGCTTCCGTCCCGGCAAGGTCCCCGCGAACCTCGTGCGCAAGATGCATGGCGAGGCGCTGGCGCAGGACGCGCTCAACAACTCGATTCAGGAAGGCATCCAGAAGCTGCTCGCCGAGCACAAGCTTCGTCCGGCGATGCAGCCGTCGGTGAGCCTCGAAGGCGATTACGCGCCCGGCAAGGATGCAGAGATCAAGGTCGAGCTCGAAGTGCTCCCCGAAGTGCCGACTCCGTCGATCGACGGCCTCAAGCTCGAGCGGCTGACCGTTCCTGTCAGCGACGAGGCGCTTGACGAGCAGCTCAATCAGCTCGCCAGCGGCCAGAAGTCGTGGGAAGACGCCCCCGCCAAGCACAAGGCGGCCACGGGCGACCAGGTCGTGATGGACTTCGTCGGCAAGACCGCCGACGGCGTCGCCTTCGAGGGCGGCACCGGCGAGGGCATGGCCGTAGAGATCGGCTCGGGCCGCCTGATCCCGGGCTTCGAGGACCAGCTCGTCGGCGTGAAGGCCGGCGACGAGAAGCAGATCAGCGTCACCTTCCCGGAGGATTACGGCGCCAAGAACCTTGCGGGCAAGCCCGCGACCTTCGATCTCAAGATCACCGCGGTGCAGACCGCCGGCGAGACCAAGATCGACGATGATTTCGCCAAGCAGCTCGGGCTGCAGGACCTCGAGCAGCTAAAGGGCCTGCTCAAGGGCCAGATCGAGCAGCAGCTCAATGGCCTCACGCGCACCTATATGAAGCGCAAGCTGCTCGATCAGCTCGCCGCGGGTCATGATTTCCCGGTGCCGCCCTCGATGGTCGAAGCCGAGTTCCAGCAGATCTGGCACCAGCTCCAGCACGAGGCCGAGCACGAGGAAGACCCGGCTGCCGCCAAGGCCGAGCTCGAGGCCGAGCGCGACGATTACTTCAAGATCGCCGAGCGCCGCGTGCGCCTGGGCCTGCTCCTCTCGGAGATCGGCACCGCGAACGGCGTTGAAGTGACCCAGCAGGAGATGAACCGCCTCGTCGCCCAGGCAGCGTCGCAATACGGTCCGGAAGACCGCCAGCGCTTCATCCAGTACGTCCAGCAGGAGCCGATGGCCGCCGCGCAGCTCCGCGCCCCGCTGTTCGAGGACAAGGTGGTCGACTTCCTGTTCGAGAAGGCCGAGATCAGCGATCGCGAAGTGACGCGCGAAGAGCTGGAAGCCGCGATCGAATCCGACGAGGGCTTCGACACCGGCACGCACCACCACGACCACGATAACCACAAGCCGCGCGCCAAGAAGGCTGCGACCAAGAAGCCGGCCGCCGATGAAGCCAAGCCGGCGAAGAAGGCCAAGGCTGAACCCAAGGCCGAGGAAGCCGCGGACGAGGCGCCCGCCAAGAAGGGTGCGAAGCCGAAGAAGGTCGAGAAGGCCGACATCGAGCCCGCAGCCCCCGGCGACGATCTCGTCGAGGCCGAGCCGGTGAAGAAGGCAGCGACCAAGAAGGCTCCGACCGCCAAGGCTGAGAAGGCGGACGAGGCTCCGGCCAAGCCTGCCAAGAAGGCTCCGGCCAAGAAGAAGGCCGACTGAGCCGCTTTTCCGTTCGTCCTGAGCTTGTCGAAGGGCCGCTCTTCCTCTCTAACGATGGTTGAAGGGGAAGGGCGGGGCTTCGACAGGCTCGGCCCGAACGGGTGAGAGGGACTATGGCAGGTTCGGGCCCGCGCATCGCAGTGCTTCTGCCCTGCTACAACGAGGAGGCCGCGATCGCTCAGACGGTCGCCGGCTTCCGCGCCGCGCTCCCCACGGCAACGATCTACGTCTACGACAACAACAGCCGCGACCGCACGATCGAAGTCGCACGCGCGGCCGGCGCCGTGGTTCGAAGCGAGCGGATGCAGGGCAAGGGCAATGTCGTGCGCCGCATGTTCGCGGACGTGGATGCCGACGTCTATGTGATGGCCGACGGCGATGCGACCTATGATGCCAGCGTCGCGCCGCTGATGGTCGAGCGGCTGCTGCACGAGGGGCTCGACATGGTCGTCGGCGCCCGCGTCGAGCAGGAGACCAGCGCCTATCGCCGCGGGCATCGCTTCGGCAATCGCGCGCTCACCGGCATCCTGGCGCGCCTCTTCGGCCGCACCTTCACCGATATCTTCTCGGGCTACCGCATCTTCTCGCGCCGCTTCGTCAAGAGCTTCCCGGTGCTCTCGGCGGGTTTCGAGATCGAGACCGAGATCAGCGTCCACGCGCTCGAGCTCAAGATGCCGGTAGGCGAAGTCGAGACGCGCTATTTCGCGCGGCCCGAGGGTTCGCACTCGAAGCTCAGCACCTATCGCGACGGATTCCGCATCGCCTACACCATCGCCACGCTCTACCGGATCGAGCGCCCGATGCTGTTCTTCGGCGTGGCCGGCGCGGCGCTGGCGCTGCTCGCAGTGCTGCTCTCGATCCCGCTCGTGATCACCTATGTCGAAACCGGCCTCGTTCCGCGCCTTCCCACGGCGATCCTGGCTACCGGGCTGGTGATTCTCGCGTTCCTGAACTTCTTCTCGGGCCTGATCCTCGACACGGTCGTTCGCGGTCGTCGCGAGATGCGCCGCTTGGCCTATCTGGCACTGCCGGGGGTGTTTTCCTCTTAACCCCCTCCCTTGCAGGGAGGGGAGTTGCTATCCCTTCACCAACCCCAGTCCGATCAAGCTCTCCGCGCTCGCAATGATCGCATCCTCGCGCGACCGCGGCTGCCATCCCAGCACCTGCCGCGCCTTCTCGTTGCTGCCGTTCGCCTTTATACCCAGCCGCGGCGCCGCTTCGCGCGCCAGCGGGTTGAACAGGGCGAGCAGGCGGATCAGCCAATCGGGCAGCTCGCGCTTCGGTACCTTGGCCGCCGCCGCGCCGAGGCGGTAGCGCAGTACCATCGCCATCTGGTGGAACGACATCGCCTCGCCCGCCACCGCAAGGAAGCGTTCGCCCGCAGCCGCGGGATCGGTCATCGCGCGCATGTGGAGGTCGGCGACGTCGCGGACATCGACCACGCCCAGCCAGAGCCGGGGCGTGCCGGGCATCTTTCCTTCCAGCATGGTCTTCACGAGGAATATCGAAGTCGATAGATCGTCGTTCAGCGCCGGCCCGAAGATGGCGACGGGGTTCACTACGGCCAGCTCCATCGCTCCGCCTTCGCGCCCGACGAAGTCCCACGCCGCCCGTTCCGCCAGCGTCTTGGATTTCATGTAGGGCTGCACCGAAGGCCCGTCGGGGTCGGTCCACTCCGTCTCGGTGTAAGGCGTGTCGCGGTTGCCATGGCCATAGCCGATTGCGGCGAACGACGATGTCAGCACCACCCGCTTCACTCCGGCGTCACGCGCGGCGCGAAGCACCCGGAGCGTTCCGTGGACCGCGGGGCGGATCAGCTCCTGCGCGTCCTTGGGTTGGGCAGGCGGGAAAGGGGAGGCGACATGGTGGACGAATGCGCAGCCCGCCGCTGCCTCGGCCCAGCCGCCGTCCTGCTCCAGGTCCGCGGCGACGAAGCGCAGCCGGCTGGTGTCGGCACCTGCGCGTTCGAGCGCGGCGCGCACTTCGGCCTCGCGCGAAAGGTTTCGCACTGTCGTGCGCACCTCGTGGCCCGCGGCGAGCAGCTGGAGGATCACATGGCTGCCCACGAAACCGGAGCCGCCAGTCACGAGCACGGGTTGGTTCGTCATCGCAACGATGTGGGAAGCGGCGGGCAGGCTTGCAATGTAGGGATACCGTCCGCTTGGCTTGCGGTCAGCCCGGCTCCGGCGCTATCGCGAAAGAATATTGCGAGATGCAGGCGATTTCGGTGGAAAGAGTCAAACTAGCGTCTCGTTGCCTGACCTTCGGCCGAGTAGTGCCCCCTTGCGCGGCCTTGCCCGAGCGCCGATGTAAGGGACTGGGCAAAACAGACACATGAGATTCCCACACATGCATCCGCTTTCCGGTCAGATGACCATCGATCCCGTTACCGGCGGTCTCGTTCCAATCGTCATCGAACAATCGAGCCGCGGCGAGCGCAGCTTCGACATCTATTCGCGCCTGCTCCGCGAGCGGATCGTGTTCGTCACCGGCGGCGTCGAGGACCATATGGCCTCGCTCATCACCGCCCAGCTGCTCTTCCTCGAGTCCGAGAACCCGAAGAAGGACATCTGGATGTACATCAATTCGCCGGGTGGCGTGGTCACCGCCGGCATGGCGATCCACGACACGATGCAATATATCCGTCCGCGCGTGGGCACGGTCTGCATCGGTCAGGCGGCGTCGATGGGCAGCTTCCTGCTCGCGAGCGGCGAACCCGGCCTGCGAGTCGCGCTCACCAATGCCCGCATCATGGTGCACCAGCCCTCGGGCGGCGCGCAGGGCATGGCCTCGGACATCGAGATCCAGGCTAAGGAGATTCTCCGTATTCGCCAGCGGATGAATGACCTGTATGCCAAGTATACGGGCCAGCCGCTGGAGCGGATCGAGCGCGCGATGGATCGCGATACCTTCCTCGAGGCCAACGAGGCCAAGGAGTTCGGGATCGTCGACGAAGTGTACGAAAAGCGGCCGCAGCCGACCGAAGACGCAGCTGCCGCCTGAGATTAGTGGAATATGAGCCGTCCGGGGGCGAGTCCCGCCGGACGGCGGCCAGCCGCCAGGCGGGGCCGATTATGGATTGCCGGACGGGAACCCGCGTGTAGGATGGCGGGTAGTGGCTACGCGTCCGGCGCGTAAAGGATGGATTGAATGACTAAGCTCAGCGGCGGCGACTCCAAGAGCACGCTTTACTGCTCGTTCTGCGGCAAGTCGCAGCACGAGGTACGCAAGCTCATCGCCGGACCCACCGTCTTCATCTGCGACGAGTGTGTCGAGCTCTGCAACGACATCATCCGCGAAGAGACCAAGTCGGCGCTCGTCAGCAAGAAGGACGGCGGCGTCCCCACGCCGCAGGAAATCTGCGACGTGCTCGACGATTATGTGATCGGTCAGAAGCAGGCCAAGCGCGTGCTCTCGGTCGCGGTGCACAACCACTACAAGCGGCTCAACCACGGTGCCAAGGGCGCCGACGTCGAGCTGGCCAAGTCAAACATCCTGCTCGTCGGCCCCACCGGCTGCGGCAAGACGCTACTGGCGCAGACGCTGGCGCGCATCCTCGACGTACCGTTCACGATGGCCGATGCGACGACGCTCACCGAAGCGGGTTACGTCGGCGAGGATGTCGAGAACATCATCCTCAAGCTGCTCCAGGCTTCCGACTATAATGTCGAGCGGGCGCAGCGCGGCATCGTGTACATCGACGAGATCGACAAGATCAGCCGCAAGGCCG
>JAESFO010000282.1_pt1 | contig 81552 bp, 71 predicted proteins | sample 9269421 | NCBI WGS metagenome assembly JAESFO01 (sample SAMN14502839, study PRJNA617101) | algae metagenome | isolation source: Nostoc desertorum CM1-VF14 and co-occurring heterotrophs from rocky... | place: USA: Clark Mountains, San Bernardino, California | collected 2000-06-05 | reverse complement strand
TACCAGCCGGTCGATCCAGGTGCCCGCGCGGTAGGCCGCGAGCGTGCCCAGCGGCACCGCCACCACCAGCGTGATCGCCATGGTGAGCAGCGCGATCGACACCGTGGGCTCGAGCCGCTGCCCGAGCAGCTGCGACACCGGCACCTGCGTGAAGATCGAGGTGCCGAGGTCGCCGGTGGCGAGCCGGCCGAGCCACAGCGCGAACTGCTGCCACAGCGGCAGGTTGAGGCCGAGCGCGGCGCGCAGCTTCTCGATGTCCTCGCCGGTGGCGAGGTCGCCCGCGATCAGCGCGGCCGGGTCGCCGGGCGACAGGTGGATCAGCAGGAACACCACCACGGCGACCACCGCCATGACCGGGAGCGTCGAGAGGAACCGACGGAGGATGTAGCCCATGGCTTCGAGGTGCTCGTGGCTGGGGAGGAGGGCTTACTTGTCGAGCATCCAGACCGTGGGCATGCCGGCCCAGAGCTTGTCCACGCCCTTGAGGCTGGAGCGCGCGGCGAACGCGGCCGAGTACTGGCCCGCGTTGATGTAGGGCACGGCCTCGTAGGCGCGCGACTGGAAGGCGTCGAGCAGTTCCTTGCGCTTGGCCGGCACCGTTTCCTTGAGCCAGGCCGTGCGCAGCTCGTCGAGCTTCTTGTCGCAGGGCCAGCCCGGCAGGCTGTTGCCGCAGGCCGCGCTCAGGTAGGCGTTGGCGATCGGCGAGTTGGCGTCGAACTCGCCGGCCACCGTCACGTACATGTTCCAGCCGCCGGCCTCGGGCGCATCGCGCTTGGCGCGGCGCGCGCCGATCGAGGCCCAGTCCATGGTCTGCGCGTCGACGTTCAGGCCGATGCTGCGCATGGTCTGCGCGGCCATCAGCGCCTCGGCGTTGAGATAGGGCACGTCGCTGGGCACCAGCAGCACCACCTTCTCGCCCTTGTAGCCGGCGTCGGCCAGCATCTTCTTGGCCTTGGCCACGTCGGCCTTGCGAAAGGGCTCGGCGCCGGCCGCAGTCTCGTTCGGGCTGCCGCAGATGAAGTAGGTGGCGCAGTAGCTCATGCGCATGTCCAGCGGATAGCCCATGGCCGCGACGAAGCGTTCCTGGCTCACCGCCTGCAGCAGTGCCTGGCGCACCTTCGGGTCGTTGAAGGGCGCGTGCAGCTGGTTCATCACCAGGAAGGCCTGGTAGGCGCCGCCCGAGCCGATCTTGACGTTGCTGTCGGTGCGCAGCGGCGCGATGTAGTCGGGCGGCAGTTGCTCGACCAGGTCGACCTCGCCGCGCTTGAGCGCCGCCACCGCGCTGTTGGCGTCGGGCAGGTAGAGCCACTCCACGCGGTCGAAGCGGGTCTTCTTGCTGCCCGAGAGGCCGCTCGGCGGCTCGCTGCGCGCCACGTAGTTGGTGTTGCGCACGAACACCGCCTTGTTGCCCGGCACCCATTCGTCGCGCTTGAAGACGAACGGGCCCGAGCCCACGACCTCGGTCAAAGGCGCCGTGGCCGGCATCTTCGCGATGCGCTCGGGCAGGATCACCGGCGGAAAGCCCGAGGGCTTGGCCAGCCCGTCGAGCACCATGCCGAAGGGCTCGGTCAGCGTGAGCGTGAAGCTGTGGGCGTCGACCGCCTTCCATTCGGCGCCGCTGGCCACCATCGCGCGGCCCAGGCTGTCGCGCGCGGCCCAGCGCTGCAGCGAGGCGATAGCATCGGCCGAGGTCACGGCGCTGCCGTCCGAGAACTTCAGGCCCGGGCGCAGCGTGAAGCTCCACTGCTTGCCGTCCTTCGAGGTGCTGTACTTCTCGACCATCTGCGGCTGCGGCTTGCCGTTCGCGTCCTGCGCGAACAGCGTGTCGTAGACCATGTAGCCGAAGTTGCGCGAGATGTAGGCCGTGGTGAAGGTCGGGTCGAGGATCTTCAGGTCGGCATGCGCGACCACGCGCAGCGTCTTGGGCTGCTGCTGGGCCGGCGCGTGCAGGCTCGCCGTGGCGAGGGCGAGTCCGCCGAGACAGGCGGCGAGAAGGCGGCGTGGTGAAGTCATCGCGGAACTCCGTGGGCTGAGGAAAAGGGAAGGGAACGAGGGAGAAAAACGAAAACGGGGTGCGTCAGGCCGTGGCGCCGATCGGCCACTTGGGCAGCCGTGCCTTGCGGTAGGGCAGGGTGCTGAGATCGAGCGTGACCGCGCCCGGCGCACCCGCGTAGATCACGTGCCTGGCGACCTTCGAGTACGAGGCATAGAAGTGCTGCGAGGACTTCACCACCACGATCTTCTTGGCCGCGAGATCGCAGCCCAGTTGCGTGAAGAGGTCGGTGCCCATCGCCTGGTTGCGCAGCGTGATCAGCACGATCTCGATGCCGTTGGCTTCCACCAGCGCGCTGTCGCCCATCAGCACCGGCGTGCCCGCCAGGCCGGTCATCACCAGGTCGCGCTGCAGCGCCTTCACCGTGCACTCGAGGTCGATCGGATCGCCCGAGAGCGGGCTGATCTTGCCGCCGATGCGCATCGTGAGCCTGGCGCCCACGCCCGCGTCGAAGGCGATGCGCACCGCGATCGGGTCCCACATCGGGCCCAGCGCCGCATTGGTGATGCCGCGCTCGACCATGCGGCGCAGGATGAAGGTCGAATCGCTGGCCGCGCCGCCGCCGGGGTTGTCCGCGCCATCGGCCAGCACCACCGGGCCGCCGTCGAAGGCCAGCGCCGCGTCGAGCGAGGCGTCGATGCCGGGATAGGGGACCGTGAGTTCGTCGCGCATCGCGATCACTTCGTCGGCCAGTTGGCGCGCCAGGGCCTGAGCCTTGGCCGCGTCGCCGTCGGTGTAGACCAGCAGCTTGGTGCCCATCTCGGGCACGTCGCCCCAGGAGAAGCCGTGCGTGAGCGAGACCGAGAGCACGCCGTCCTTGCCCTCGAGCGACTGCATGCGCTCGACGAAGCCGCGCGCCGGCTGGCGCGAGGTGTGGACCGTCACGATCATGTCGCAGTCGACCATCGCGGCCACCGGCTTCACCTTGCCTTCGACCTGCGCCGCGCAGATGTCGACCAGCTCCATGCCGCGCTCGAGCACGTCGGTGTGCGGGTACTCCTTGAACGAGATCATCAGGTCGGCGTTGGCCACCATCTCGGGCGTGAGGTGGTTGTGCGGATCGAGCTCGGCGCCGATCACCACCTTCGGGCCCACGATCTCGCGCACCCGCTTCAGCAGGTCGCCCTCGCAGTCGTCATAGCCGTCGGCCACCATCGCGCCGTGCAGGCCCAGCAGCACCATGTCGACCGGCAGCACCGCGCGCAGGTCGGCCAGCAGCTCGTCGCGCAGCGTCTCGTAGGCGTGGCGCGTGGTCGTGCCGCTGGGCTGCGCGCCGGCCACCATGCCTTCGAACAGCGTCCAGCCGCGCTCCTTGCCGCGGATGCGCGCGGCCCACAGCGGGCCCGAGAACAGCGTCATCGCTTCGGGATGCTTGCCGGCGGGGAAGTAGCCGCGGTCCTTGAACGAGGCCAGCCCGGTGGGCATGGGCGCGAAGGTGTTGGTTTCGGTGGCGAGGGAGGCACTGAAGACACGCATGGGGTTTCTCTTGTTCTCGGGGTGGAGGGAAGAAGGAAGGAAAAGGGGCGTCGCTGCGTCAGGCCGCGACCTTGCTGCGCAGCCGCTGCGGCCCGAGCATCTCGGCCGTGAGCCCGAAGCCCGCGATGCGCTCGGGCAGCGGCAGCCCGCGTGCCAGCGCAGCGCAGGCCTCGCCCATCGCGGCCGAGGTCTGGATGCCGTAGCCGCCCTGCGCCGCGACCCAGAAGAAGCCCGGCGCCTCGGGATCGAAGCCGCCGACCAGGTCGCCGTCGGCCACGAAGGAACGCAGGCCGGCCCAGGTGCGCGTGGGGCGGCGGATCGAGAGCGTGGTCACCTGCTCGATGCGGTCGATCGCGATCGCGATGTCGAGCTCCTCGGGCTGGATGTCCTGCGGCTCCACCGGATCGGCATTGGCCGGCGAACCCAGCAGCATGCCGGCGTCGGGCTTGATGTACCAGTCCTCGTCGGCGCCGAACACCATGGGCCAGCGCGCGGCCGTCGCGGCCTCGCCTTCTGGCGGCGCGAAGATGAAGGCCGAGCGCCGGCGCGGCTCGATGCCGATGGGCGGCACGCCCGCGAGCCGAGCCACGGTATCGACCCAGGCGCCCGCCGCATTGAGCAGCACCGGTGCCTCGTAGCTGCGCCCGCCGGCCTGCACGCGCCAGACCTCGCCCACGCGCTCGATGGCCGTCACGCCCGCATCGCACACCAGCTGCCCGCCCGCGCGCCGCATGCCGCGCAGGTAGCCCTGGTGGATCGCATGCACGTCCATGTCGGCCGCATCGGGTTCGTAGACCGCGCCGATCACCTGCTCGGGCCGCAGCGCCGACACCATCGCGCATGCTTCGTCGGCACCGAGCCGGCGCGGATCGCCGGGCATGCCCTGCAGCACCTGCCAGTGCTCTTCGAGCTGCGCTTCCTGGCCCGGGCCCGCGATCATCATCGCGCCGCGCGGCGTCAGCAGCGGATGCTCGGCGAAGCCCGGCGGCGGGTTCTCGAGAAAGGCGCGGCTGGCCATCGTGAGCGCACGCACCTGCGGCGTGCCGTAGCTCTCCATGAACAGCGCGGCCGAGCGGCCCGTGGAGTGGTAGCCGGGCTGGTTCTCGCGTTCGAGCAGGATCACGCGGGCATGCGGCGCGAGCCAGTGCGCCACCGAGGCGCCGGCGATGCCGCCGCCGATCACGAGGAAGTCGGCGGTGGCGGTGGTGTGTTCGGTCGTTGTCATCGCGGCGGAGTGTAGGAACAAATTTGCGTATCCGCAAATTATCGAAAGCCCTGAGTTCCTTTGGCATCGTCTCGTGCAGAGTGAGGACGCGGCGAGGGGCCCAGGACGCTCGTTGCACCATGGCGGTGAAATTTGCGTACTTGCAATTTGCGCATACGCAAATTCCGGGCCCGGCCGCGGCGGCCCGGCGGTGGAGGGGCGGCGGATGGACTGGCAGAATCCTGCGCATCACAAGAGAGAGCCAAGCGTGAATCCACATACAGGGACCAAGCAGGCGGCGAAGCCGAAGGAGGCCGCGCCCACGCTGGACCGCACCACTTTCGGTTATCGCCTGCGCACCGCGCGCAAGCGTTTCGGCTGGACGCTGGCGCAACTGGCCGAGCGTTCGGGCGTGTCGATCACCACCATCTCGCGCGCCGAGCGCGGCCAGCTCGCGCTGGGCTACGAGAACTTCACCGCCCTGGGCCGCGCGCTCGACATGGACATGAACGCCATGTTCGCGGGCGCCGGCGTCAAGCCCGCCCAGTTCGACGGCCCCGTGGTCACGCGCGCCGGCAAGGGCGTGGTGTACCGCGGCCTGTCGATCGCCTACGAGTTCCTCGGCACCACCGCCGCCGGCAAGCAGATGAGCCCCATCGTCGGCGTGGTGCACGCGCGGCGCATCCACGGCCCCGAGGATTTCGTGCGTCACTCGGGCGAGGAGTTCGCCTATGTGCTCTCGGGCGAGATCGAGGTGCACTTCGACAACGGCGAGGTGGTGCGGCTGGGGCGTGGGGATTCGCTCTACTTCGACAGCCGACTAGGACATGCGTACATCAGCGTGAGCAGGCAGTTGGCGAAGATCGTGGGGATGACGATCGGGGAGAGCGGGCACATGAAGTCGGCGCGGGAGGCGCCAGAGGTGGAGGCCGTGGAGGCGGTGGCGAAGAAGAAGTTAGGGCGCGCCGGCAAGGCTTGATGTTTCACTGAACAAGAGCATGTCCATTTCCGACGACACCTGGCCTTTCAGCGATGCACCGAATCTTGCGTGCTTCACCGTGAGGTCCATCATGAACGAGACTGCGCCGATCCTGCTCGTGTTCCATGACGAGGACGATGGCGCCTGGCAGATGCTGCCCAGCGCCGGTGCGGATGCGTCAGAGGCAATGATCGTGGGGCTGAAGCGCTTGGTTCAGTTGGACGAAACCCTCGTTGAACTCGCGAACCTGCCGCTGGGTTGGTTTGCTCGGCGCGAAGACAAGAACTCGCCATGGATATCTCGGCCAAGGGCGGAATTTCCTGCTGACTGAAAAAGCGACGCCGGGGCAGCAAGGCCCGACACCGACCCGCATTCGACTCAGGTATCTCATAGCCAGAACTCTCATCTAATTCTCGCCGCGTAGCATCCGCGCCGCCCACGATGAAGCGATGCGCCGTACGCAAACCCGGCCGGGCAGGATGGACGAATGAACACGAGAAACAAGATCGCGACGCTGCTGGTCGTCGCGGCTGCTGCCGTTGGCGCGGCCTTTGCCTATGCGTGGGAGCCGGCCATCTCGGCCTTGCCCGCGCCACCGCCGTCCAGTAGCGACCAGGCGCTGCTGGTGCGAGGCTCGCACGTGGCCAGCACGGGCGACTGCATGGTGTGCCACACGGCCGCCAACGGCAAACCCTTCGCGGGCGGCCTGCCGCTCAACACGCCCTTCGGCACGATCTACAGCACCAACATCACGCCCGACGCCGAGACCGGCATCGGCACCTGGTCGCTCGAGGCCTTCACCCGCGCCATGCGCGCCGGCGTGTCGCGCGACGGGCACCTGCTGTACCCGGCCTTTCCCTATCCGCACTTCACGCGCATGTCGGACGACGACATCGGCGCGCTCTATGCGTACCTGATGGCGCGCACGCCGGTGCATGCGCCGGCCAGGGCCAACCAGCTCACGTTTCCGCTCGGCTCTAGGCCGCTGGTCGCGGGCTGGAACCTGCTGTTCCTGCAGAAGGGCCCACTGCCCGCGCCCGGCACGGCGCAGTCCGACGAATGGCTGCGCGGCCGCTATCTGGTGGAGGGCGCGGCGCACTGCGCGGCCTGCCATACGCCGATGAACATGCTCGGCGCCGAGAAGGGCAGCCAGCCCTTCGCGGGCAACCTGATCGACGGCTGGGAGGCACCGCCGCTGAATGCGCTGGCCAGCGCGCCCAGGCCGTGGACGAAGGAGCAGCTCGTGTCCTACCTGCGCACCGGCCTCGCGAGCGAACACGGCGCGGCCGCGGGGCCGATGCTGCCGGTGACGCAGCACCTGGCCGACGTGCCCGAGTCGGACGTGCGCGCGATCGCGACCTACATCATGGGCATGCAGTCCGCAGCTCAGGCCGACCCAACCAAGGCGGCTGCGTCGGCTTCGGTCGCCGCCACGGCAGCACCCGCGGGCCAGCGCGTCGATGCCGGTGCCGCGCTGTTCAACGGCTCGTGCGCCGGCTGCCACGGCGGCGCGGCGCCCATGCGCACCATCGGCGACCGGCCCGCGCTCGGCCTGAGCACGGCGGTCAATGCCGACAGCGCGCGCAACGCCATCCAGCTGGTGCTGGGCGGCAACCCGTGGGGCGGTTCGGCATCGGCGCACTACATGCCGCCGTTCGCCGATGTGCTGAGCGACGAACAGATCGCCGAGGTGCTGCGCTACGTGCGCGCCAGCGCCACGCAGCGTCCGGCCTGGCCCGACCTGCAGAACGAGGTTGCGAAGGTCCGCAAGGAGAAGGAGGCACTGCCGAAATGATCACGCTCACCGTCAACGGCGTCGACCACGCGCTCGACATCGATCCCTCCATGCCGCTGCTGTATGCGCTGCGCAACCACCTCAAGCTCAACGGCGCCAAGTACGGCTGCGGCCTCGGCCAGTGCGGCGCCTGCACCGTGATCGTCGACAAGCGCCCCGTGTTCTCGTGCCTGATGCCGGTGTCGGCGGTGGGCAAGCGCGCGGTGCGCACCATCGAGGGCCTGGGCAGCGCCGACAAGCCGGCACCGATCCAGCAGGCCTTCATCGAGAAGCAGTCGGCCCAGTGCGGCTACTGCATCGCCGGCATGGTGATGCGCGCGCAGGCCCTGCTCGACGAGCGCCCGGGCGCCGACGAGGAAGAGATCCGCCAGCACATGCAGCCCAACCTCTGCCGCTGCGGCACCCACATGCGCATCGTGGCCGCGATCGTCGAGGCCTCGAAGACGCTGGCCGGCAGCGCGCGGCAAGGAGCAGCGCGATGAGCCGCCCCGCACAGCGGCACGATGCCGCGCTGCGCAACCCGAGCCGACGCCACTTCCTGGCCGCGGGTTCGCTCACCGTGAGCTTCTCGCTCTGGCCCGGTGCGGCAGCGCTGGCCCAGCAGGGCAAGCAGGCCACCGAGGCGGGCGCGCCCAGCGCGCTCGATGCCGGCACCGCCAAGCTGCCGGGCGACCTCACCGGCACGCCCATGCTCGACGCCTGGATCCGCATCGACGAGCAGGGTCGCATCACCGTGTGGACCGGCAAGGCCGAGCTCGGCACCGGCATCCGCACCGCCTTCACGCAGATCGCCGCCGAGGAGCTGAACGTCGCCTTCGAGGCGGTGCACCTGGTGACGGCCGACACCGCCGTCACGCCCAACGAGGGCTACACGGCCGGCAGCCATTCCACGGCCGACAGCGGCACCGCCATCCTCAACGCAGCGGCGCAGGTGCGCGTGCTGCTCGTGGGCTCGGCAGCCGGCAAGCTCGGCGTGGCGGCCGATACCCTCAAGCTGCGCGACGGCGTCATCTCCGCCCCCGACGGCCGCACCCTGAGCTACGGCCAGGCCGTGAGCGGCCTCGACCTGCACCGGCGCGCCGAGCCGCGTTCGGAGCTGGTCGATCCGAAGCAGCACCGCGTCATCGGCCAGTCGCGCCGGCGGCTCGACATCCCGGGCAAGGTCACCGGCGGCGCGAGCTACGTGCAGGACATGCGCCTGCCGGGCATGGTGCACGCGCGCATGGTGCGGCCGCCGTCGTACGGCGCCGTGCTGACCGGCGTCGACAGCGCGGCCGTCGAGAAGATGCCGGGCGTCGTCAAGGTGGTGCGCGACGGCAGCTTTCTGGCCGTGGTGGCGCAGGACGAGTGGCAGGCCATCCAGGCCATGCGCGCGCTCACCGAGGCCGCGCGCTGGCAGGAGAGCGCCTCGCTGCCCACGCCGGCCACCATTTACGACACGCTGATGAAGCTGCCCCGGCAGGAGATCCACGTCGGCGACCGCCATGGCGAGACCGTGCCCGCGGCCAAGACCCTGCATGCGCGCTTCACCAAGCCCTACCTCGCGCATGCGTCGATCGGCCCCTCGTGCGCGGTCGCGCAGTTCGATGCGCAGGGCAAGCTCACCGTGTGGACCCATTCGCAGGGCGTGTTCCCGATGCGCGGCGCGCTGTCGGAACTGCTCTCGATGAAGCCCGAGGACATCCGCTGCGTGCACGTCGAAGGCTCGGGGTGCTACGGCCACAACGCCGCCGACGATGCAGGCGCCGAGGCCGCGCTGATCGCGCGCGCCGTGCCGGGTCGGCCGGTGCGGCTGCAATGGATGCGCGAGCACGAGTTCACCTGGGAGCCCTTCGGCCCCGCGATGGTCACCGACGTGAAGGCCTCGCTCGACGCCAGCGGCCGCGTGGTCGACTGGCAGTACGAGATCTGGAGCAACTCGCACAACCAGCGCCTGGACAACGCGGGGCGCTTCATCTCCGCGCAGTACCTCGCCAAGCCCTTCACGCCGGCGCCGCCCAAGCCCATTCCCATGCCCGAGGGCGGTGGCGACCGCAACAGCCTGCCGCTGTACAACTTCGCCAACTACAACGTCGAGCACCACTTCCTGCCCGACATGCCGGTGCGCGTATCGGCCATGCGCGGACTCGGCGCGTACATGAACGTCTTCACCATCGAGAGCTTCATGGACGAGCTGGCCGCCGCCGCGGGCGCCGATCCGGTGGAGTTCCGGCTGCGCCACCTCGACGATCCGCGCGGGCGCGACGTGGTACAGCTCGCGGCGAAGAAGTTCGGCTGGGACCCCAAGCGCAAGCGCGTGCCGAACCGCGGCGTGGGCTTCTCATTCGCCCAGTACAAGAACCTGATGAGCTACCTCGCGCTCGCGGTCGAGGTGTCGATCGTGCCGGAGACCGGCGAGATCCGCATCGAGCGCGCCGTCGCCGCCATCGACTGCGGCCAGGTCGTCAACCCCGACGGCGTGCGCAACCAGGTCGAGGGCGGCATCCTGCAGTCGGCCAGCTGGACCCTGTACGAGCAGGTGCAGTACGACGCCCAGCGCATTCGCAGCTACGACTGGAGCCGCTATCCGATCATGCGGTTCTCGGACGTGCCGCGGAAGGTGGAGGTGCACATCATCGATCGGCCCGGGGCGCCGTTTCTGGGGACCGGCGAGGCATCGCAGGGGCCGGCGCCCGCGGCGTTGGGGAATGCGATTGCGGATGCTACGGGGCGGAGGTTGCGGGGGTTGCCGTTGGCGGCAGGGCGGAGGCTCAAGGAATACAACCAGAGCTGAGGCCGTGGAAGTTGGCGGCGGGCGCCGCGCGCCGGCAGAGGTCGATCCGTAGGTTGATGACGAGCGCAGCCAAGCGATAGTGGCTCGTGAGGCTGGACGGAGGATGCAAGCGGCCGATATGGCGGCAATCCCAAGGGGCGCGGAGATATTCGCTTCTTGTCGAAAGCAGTCATCCGGAAAGAGTGATCTTCGGATCGGTTTCGCCCGAACGTCGTTTCTCCAGCCGAACGTCACCATCCCCCAGGTCTTGCTCGCGTCCCCAGCCGAGATGTCGATAGACGCAGGCAGCACGGCTGCTTCTTGCCGTCTCGAGCCAAACGACAGGATGCAGGTCGAACAAGGCAGCTTCGCAGGCCTGGATGAGGCGCTTTCCGATGCCTTGGCCCTCGAACTCCGGCAACACGAACACGGCGAACAGGCAGGCCGTTTCGAGATCCACCATGGCGAAGCCGACGACGTCCCCCTGAATTTCGCCGACCCAGGCGCAAGGCGCGCTTTCGACGGCCAGGGCGATGGCTGCCGGTGTTACGCCAATCCCGGCGAGTTCCTCGATGGTCATCGCGTTCTCTCGCACCGTCGTTCTGACGTTGAACATGGCGTCTACATCGGCGATGGTCGCCGGACGGATGAGCGGATGGGTCGAGGTGGTCATGCCGCGAGCTCTCGCGCGATCCTTGGCTTGCCGAAGGCGGCAGGCCCGTCGATGAGAACGAGCTTCATGACGCCGGGTGCGTTGTCGGCTGCACGGGATGCGGGGACCCAGGCCACTCACTTCCCACGACGCGGCTCCATCCCCAGCGACGGCCCCTGCCGAATGGGATTGCGAACCAGTTGCGCCAGATCCAGGCTCGGGTAGCGTTGATTCACGACTTCCTCCAGGCTCGGGTAGCGCGGATCCACGGCTCCCGTGCGGCCGCTTTTCTCATACATCCCATCGGCATACATGGGTGGCACTGATTTGGACCCGATGCCACAGGCCTGATGGAAGTGCCCGATATAGACAGGCTTGCCAGCCTCCGCCACGAAGACTCTGTTTTCCGGCAGGCCGTCCGCAGGAACGACTTCCGGGTAGCCATCGCTCCAGCCGCTCGCCGGTGCGCGGCGAGCGGTCATGCCGGCTTCGATGGTGTGGCTCTGCAGGGTATAGCGGCCGCTGGGAATGACGTAGGCGACCGGCAAATGCGCATATGCAGTCTGCTTGGGTATCGTGGGTTGGGCTGCTGCCTTGGCGGCCCATTCGGCATCGGTTCTGGGAATGCGGATGCGCAGCGTTTTCCCGTGATCGTCAAGGAAGGTGAGCTCCTGAATGCGCGAGCCCTTGGGTGGCAGGCTGTCGGGGTTGCACATGGGCTCGATGTACGTCGTCACGGAGGCGATGACGACCGCATTGCTCCCGGTGAGCCGCTGCGCGAGTTCTTCGCGTTCCGTGCCCGGGGTGAGGTAGGTGCCGACGGTGTTGGCATCGTTGGTGGCATGTGCGAGGGGCAGTGCCAGTGCAAGAAGAAGATTCAAGGCGAGTGCGCGCATGGGTCTTGTGAGTCCGCGAGGACTCGTGCAGTCGATCGACCGAGTATTGCCGATGCCGTCGACGCACCTCGCGCTACTCCCTCATCGCCTCGCACTGCGCCTCGATCCGCGCATGAAGCAAGCCCAGCGACACCGCAACGAAGCGCTGTAGCGAACCGCGCTGGCACGCGTCGAGCAAAGGGGCAGGGTCGGTATCGGATGACTCGGCATCGTGCCGCTCTTCATCCCACTGCAGCAGTTGAACCAGCAACTGCGCGCCTTGCACCACGTCGCGCGCATCGTTCAAGAAGGCGGCTTGATGCTGTCGGCTGGGATCGAGTCCCCGAGGAGGAACCCATTCGAAGGGTTTGAACTGAGAGACGGGGCGTGCCCTCGAATCACCGGCGTCGGTGCCTGCATCGAAGTCTTTGGCCATGTGGGCCTCCAAAGTGAATCGCAGGATGTCTTCGGGCCGCCAAACCCGGCCTCGTTCACACGAGGCGAGGGCACTGTAGGTGGTCGCGGCGAGGGCCGTCAAGTTTCGTGTCCGGCGGCGCAACATTGCTTGAGCCGACCGGCGAACCTGTCGCCCATTTGCTCCGCATTCCGCCCCGCCTCGCTATCCTTCCGCTCGCCATTCACTTCAAGAAAAGGGGACCCTCATGACTCAACCTTCCTCACCCATCTTCTCGCTGCGCTCCATCGCGCTGGCCTGCACCTTCGCCCTCGGCGCCGCGACCGCCGCCCATGCCGCGCCCGACGCCAAGCTGCTCGCCGCGGCCGAGAAGGCGCAGCCGGCGGTGATCGAGAACCTCAAGGAGATGGTGCTGATCGAGTCGGGCAGCCTCAATGTCGACGGGCTGATGAAGATGGCCGACGTGGTGGAAGGGCGGCTCAAGGCGGCCGGCTTCAAGGTCGAGCGGCGCAAGGCGACGGCCGGGGCGGGGGCCGACATCGTGATCGGCACGATGAAGGGCAACGGCAAGCGCAAGATCATGCTGCAGGGCCACATGGACACGGTCTACCAGCCCGGCATCCTGAACTCGCAGCCCTACAAGGTCGACGGCAACCGCATCTACGGGCCCGGCATCGCGGACGACAAGGGCGGGCTCGCGGTGATGATGGCCTCGCTCAAGATCCTGGCCGACGCGGGCTGGCGCGACTACGACACGCTCACGGTGCTGATGAATCCCGACGAGGAAGTGGGCTCGGTGGGTTCGGGCGAGCTGATCGCGACGACGGCCGACCTGCACGACACGGTGCTGTCGTTCGAGCCGACGGCGGCGAAGTCGGTGGTGAAGGGCGAATCGCTGCTGCTCGGCGCGGCCGGCATCGCGCAGGCCACGCTCGAGGTGAAGGGCCGCGCCTCGCACGCGGGCGCGGCGCCCGAGCTGGGCCGCAATGCGCTGTACGAACTCTCGTACCAGATGCTGCAGACCAAGGACCTCGCGAAGGACATCCCGGGCGTGACGCTCAACTGGACGGTGGCGCGCGCGGTGGGCCCGATCAACCAGATCACCGAGAAGGCGCAGGCGCTCGGCGACATGCGCATCACCGAGCCCGGCGCGGAGAAGAAGCTCGACGCGGCGCTGCAGGCGAAGATCGCGAGCGGCAAGCTGATTCCCGACACCGAGACGACGGTGAAGGTGGAGGTGGGCCGTCCGGCCTTCGTGGCGGGCGAGAAGGGCCGCGCGCTGGCCGAGAAGGCGCAGGCGATCTACAAGGAGATCGACCGCGAACTCGCGCTCACGCCGATGACCGGCGGCGGCACCGACGCGGGCTACGCGGGGCGCTCGGGCAAGGCGACGGTGGTCGAGAGCTTCGGCCTCGCGGGCTTCGGCTACCACGCGCGCGACGAGTACATCGAGGTCGACTCGATCGTGCCGCGGCTGTACCTGGTGACGCGGCTGCTGACGGAGATCGGCAAGGGCCGCTGAAGTACGCCGCACTCGACGTAAAAAAGGCGCATGCGAAGGACTCGCATGCGCCTTTTTGCTGGGGGCTGAAGGCTTCGATCGGTCGGCGCACCGCGGCGCCTGCCGTCACTGCGGACGCTGATCGCCGGGCGGGCGGTTGCGGTGCGCGGCGGCCTGGGCTTGAGCCTGGGCCTGCGCTTGAGCCTGTGCCTGCCGTTGTTGCATCTGCTGGGCCTGTTGCTGCTGGCGCTGCGCGGCCTGTTGCTGAGCCTGTTGGGCTTGCTGCTGTTGGCGTTGCATCGCCTGTTGCTGGGCTTGTTGCGCCTGCTGTTGCTGGCGTTGCATGGCTTGCTGCTGAGCTTGTTGCTGCTGGTGCTGCATGGCCTGTTGCTGCGCCTGCTGCTGACGGCGCATCTGCTCCTGTTGCTGCTGAGCCTGCTGCTGCTGACGCTGCATCGCCTGTTGTTGCTGCTGCGCCTGCTGGGCGGCCTGCTGCTGTTGCTGCTGCCGTGCCTGGTTCTGCGCGGCCTGCTGTTGCTGCATCTGCTGGCGGCGCATCTGCTCCTGCTGGGCCTGCTGCTGTTGGCGGGCCTGGTTCTGCTGGGCTTGCTGTTGCTGCTCTTGCTGGCGACGAGCCTGTTCCTGCTGCGCCTGTTGTTGTTGCTGCTGCCTGCGGCCCTGGTCTTGCTGAGCCTGCTGTTGCTGGCGTCGCGCCTGTTCCTGCGCCTGTTGTTGCTGCTGCTGTTGTTGGCGGCGCGCCTGTTCCTGTTGTGCCTGCTGCTGGCCGGCCTGGTTCTGGGCCAGTTGCTGCTGGCGACGAGCCTGTTCCTGCTGCGCTTGCTGCTGCTGCGCCTGCTGGCGCGCGGCCTGGGCCTGCTGGGCTTGCTGCTCGCGCGTCTGCTGTTGCGACATCAGCTGCTGGCGCCGCGCCTGTTCCTGCTGCGCCTGTGCCTGTGCCTGCTGTGCTTGGGCCTGTTGCTGATGCGCCTGCTGCTGCATCTGCTGTTGGCGTGCCAGGGCGGCCTGCTGCTGCGCTTGTTGCTGTTGGGCCTGCAGTTGCTGGCCGTGTTGCTGCTGCATCTGCTGCATCTGCAACTGGCGCGCCTGCTGTTGTTGCGCGAGCAGCGCGGCGGCCTGCTGTTGCTGGGCCTGCTGCTGCTGCATCGCGAAGTTGGGCGACTGCCCCGGATGCGCGGCCTGCCAGGCTGCCACGCCCGCATCGCCGCGCGGGCGGTCACGGTCGCGGCCACCGCCGTTGTTGTTGTAGACGTTGTTGACGACGGTGGTCGAGCGCGAGACGTAGGTGTTGTTGTTGTAGACCACGGCCGGGCGATAGGCCGGCGGCGGGGGCGCGGCGCGCGGATAGTCGCGGTCGCGCGGACGGCCCCAGTTCACGTTCCAGGAGTTCCAGCCCCAGCCATGGCGCTCGAGTGCCGAGGCCACGACCACGCCGGCACCGAAGGCCAGCACGCCGGCCGTGGCGACCTGGGCGCCGCTGTAGCCGCGGTCGACGTAGACGGGCTGCGGTGGCGGTGCATAGGCATAGCCGGGGTAGACCGGCACGGGATCGCCGTAGATCTCCTGCGGGTTGTAGCTCGGCACGTAGACCACGTCGGGCTGCGCCTGCTGGATGGTGATGAGCTGCTGCGGCGGCTCGACGATGAGCGGGCCCGCATAGGCGCCCTGCGGATCGGGCGCGGGCGTGTAGTTGGCCGGTGCCGCGGCGGTGGCGACCTTGATCTTGTCGTTGTTCTTGAGCCGGCCGGCCTTGGAGGCGCGCTGGCGCATGACCTGGATCGCGTTCATCACGTCGGCCGGGTCGTTGTAGTAGGCCTTGCCCAGTGCCTCGGTCCAGGGCAGGTTGCCGGCCATCTGGTCCATCACGTTGCGGAAGGCGGTCAGCGACTTCACGCTCGGGTCCCAGGGCTGCTGGTTGACGGCATCGGCCAGCGCGCCGGCCTTGAGCGTGGGGTTCTGCTTGAGCCAGTCCTGCGCGGCGGTGATCTGCTCGGGATAGGTGGCGCCGGCCAGCACCTGCGCCACGAGCTTGTCGGGGTACAGCGCGATGGGCGCGACCATCTGGTAGAGCTCCTCGGCCGCGGGTGGCACATAGGCCACGGGCATGGGGGCCGCGGGTGCCGGTCCTGCGGCGGCGGGTACCGAAGCCGCTGCCTGTGGCGCGGGTGCCGCGGCGTTCTGCGCGGCGGGCGTCTCGGACTTGTCGCAGCCCGCGAGCACCAATGCTGCGGTGCACAGCGAGAGCGTGAGCGCACGCGCGAGGGGGGTGGGGTTGGAGGGGATCATGTGGGCCTTCCTGGGACGCTGTCGTGGCGCCCGCCCGTAGAGAACGGCTGCCGCAACTGAAGCGATGACGAAGGATGGCCCCAGGATGCAACGGCCTGTGTCGTCTGCCGGGCGCAGGCCGGGTAGGAACAGGCCTGTCAAGAAAGGTGAAGGGCCGGTGAATGCCGGCCCCTCTCGAACAGTCAGCTGGCGGTCAGAGCCGCGCGCAACCTACTTCGATCCGCCCGTGTACTTGGTGACGCTGCTCGCGCTCACGTGGTAGCCGCTCACGCCCATCATCGAATCGTTGCGCAGGGTCTGCAGCTTGCCCGTGACCCACACGGTGTCCATGGCGCGGAACTTGGCGCCCTTCTGCGGCACTACGTGCAGGATCTGGTTGGCCGGCGGCGGCGGGGTGTGGATGCAGGCGCCGAAGTAGGGCACGAGCAGGAACTCGGTGACCTCGCCCTTGGCTTCCTCGAGCGGCACGATGAAGCCGGGGATCTTCACCTCCACGCCGTTCATCGCGGGATTGGTCGGCGCGTTGTTCGACACCTCCTGCATCTTCATCAGCAGCTCGTTGGCGCGCGGGTCGCCGTCGTCGAGGGCGCTGAGGTCCATGCCCTTGAACTCCTTCGACGGGTCCCAGTCCTTGGGCACGAGTTCTTCCCAGGTGATCTGGCGCGGCTGGCCGGCCGGGGCCTTGGCGGTGGCCACGGGCGCGGCCTTGCCGCCGAGCGGGTTGGTGGCGGTGGTGTCCTTGGGCGCGGGCTCGGCGGCCCAGGCGGCGGCCGCGAGGCTGGCGCCGGCCATCAGCAGGGCGAAGCGCTTCGAGGCCTGGACGGCGGGATGGAGAGTCTTTGCGTGGCGCATGGGATCAGATCCTCGGTGAAAGCCCGTCGGCGAGCGAGAGCCGGTAGGCGCGAATGCCGGGCAGCAGGCTCGCCAGCCAGCCGGCGGCCAGCAGGCTCGCGAGCAGCAGCCATTCGTTCAGTGTAGGTTCGGAAAGCCGCAATGTCAGCCCGAACTGCGACTGCAGCCAGGGCGCAAGGCCGGCGATGCCCAGCACCGCCATCAGCACGCCCACGAGCACGCCGAGCACGGTGACCAGCGCGCCTTCGAGCGCGAGCAGCGCCAGCACGTGGCGCAGGCCCGCGCCCACGGCACGCAGCACGGCGAGTTCGCGCCGCCTCTCGTTGAGGCCGGCCATCACCACCGACACCAGGCCCGCGAGGCTCACGAGCGCGACCAGGCCCGACATCAGCAGCAGCGCGTTCTCGCCCACGCCGATCACGCTCCAGAGCTCGTCGAGCGCCACGCCGGGCAGGATCGCCATCAGCGGCTCGCCGGTGTAGGTGGAGATCCAGCGCTGCACCGAGAACACGGCCGCGCGGTTCTTCAGGCCCACGAGCGCGGCCGTCACGTTCTTGGGCGTGAGGTCGAACTTGCGCACCTGCTCGGCCGGGATCTTCACGCCCGGCATGGGCGCGCCGCCCACCCATTCGAGGTGGATCGCCTCCATGGCCGCGAGGCCGATGTGCACGGTGCGGTCGACCGGCGTGCCGGTGCGCGCGAGCACGCCCACCACGGTGAAGGGCTTGTCGGCATGCTCGGCCACGTTGAGTTCGCCGCTGCCGTGCGCCAGCGTGATCTTCTGGCCCACGTGGTAGCCGAGCTTGTCGGCCACCTCGGCGCCGACCACGGCGTCGAACAGCTCGCTGAAGGGCTTGCCCTCGCGCAGCGCGAGCGACTGGCGATCGCCGTAGCGAAAGCGCGTGAAGTACTCGGGCGAGGTCGCGAGCACGGCGAAGCCGCGGTGCGAATCGCCGAGCGACAGCGGCACTACCCAGTCGACGCCGGGGTGCGCCTGCAGCGCCTGCACGCTCTTCCACGAAATGTTGTTGGTGGCCGCGCCGATGCGGAACACGGAGTACAGCAGCAGCTGGGTGGAGCCGGTGCGCGCGCCCACGATCAGGTCGGTGCCCGAGACCGAGGACGCGAAGTTCTCGCGCAGCTCGGTGCGGATGCGCTCGACGCCCAGCAGCAGGAAGGTCGACAGCGCGATCGAGAACACGGTGAGCGCGAGCGTGAAGCGGCGGTTCCAGGCGCTGCGCCAGGCGATGGAGAAGAGGGCCTTCATTCTTCGGTCGCCATCGTCGCGCTCGAGGCGCGGTTGATCTCGGGCAGCAGCACATGGCGCGCGAAGCGCTGCGCGATGCGCTGGTCATGGCTCACGAACACCAGCGCGCTGTCGTTCTCGGCGCAGGCGGTCAGCAGCACGTCGAGGAAGGCTTCGCGCCGGTCCTCGTCGAGCGCGGAGGTGGGTTCGTCGGCGATCACCACCTCGGGCTGGCCGATGAGCGCGCGCGCCGCTGCCACGCGCTGCTGCTGGCCCACCGAGAGCTGCATTGCCTGGCGCTGCCAGAGCTTGCGGTCCAGGCCCATCTGGTCGAGCAGGTGCTCGGCTTCCTCGCGCGCGCCGCGCTGGCGCGAGGCCTGCTCGCGGCGGCGTGCCGAGAAGCGGCAGGGCAGCAGCACGTTGTCGACCACGCTCAGATAGGGCAGCAGGTTGAACTGCTGGAAGATGTAGCCCACGTGCGCCACGCGGCAGCGGTCGCGCGCGGCGCCCGAGAGCTTGGACCAGTCGTGGCCCAGCAGGCACACGCGGCCCTCGTCGGCCACCAGCACGCCGGCCAGCAGCGACAGCAGAGTGCTCTTGCCGCAGCCGCTGGGGCCATGCAAAAACACCGATTCGCCGGCCGTGATGCGGAAGGCCTCGATGTCGATGCAGGGCGTGGCGCTGCCGGGCCAGGAGAAGCGCAGCGATTCGGCCGAGAGCACCACGCGCAGCGGCGTGGATTCGGCCTGCGAAGGAAGGCTCACGACCTCACTTGCCCCAGGTCAGGCGGGACGGCTGCGCGGCTTGCGCGCCGGCGGGGCGCTTGAGCTGGCGCTTGAACTGGCCTTGCGCGGAAGCGATCTGCGCATCGATCTGGCGCGTGCCCTTGAAGGCGGCGAACAGGCCGATGTCGATGTACTTGGCGGCGGCGGCGTTGGCGCAGTTGAACGAGAAGGTGGCGTCGAGGTCGGCATGGCCCTCGGGCTCGTTCGGATCGGGCTTGCCCAGGCCGAGCGCGGCCGATTGCAGCTCGACCGGGCCGAGCTTGCAGCTCGCGGCGGGGTCGATGGCGAACAGCTTGTCGGCCGCGCGCAGCTGGGCCACGGCGTCCTCGACGGTCTTCTTCTCGGCATCGGTCTTGGGCGCGCGCTCGAAGCCCACGATGTTGTCGAGCGGCGACTCCATCGCGATCACGACCGTGGGGCCGTCGATGGCGACGTCGAGCTTGATCTGGCCGTGCACGTGGGCGTGCTGCTGCTGGGCCTGCGCGGCGGCGAACGGGGCCGAGGCGATCAGGGCGATGGCGGCGGAAGCGAGGATGCGTCGGAGAGCGCGTCGGTCGGTGCTGGATCGGATCAGGGTCATGGTTGGGCGCCTTGCCGGGTCGGCAGCCCCGGGGTGTTGCTCCATTCGCTCCAGCTGCCGGCATAGAGCGCGGCCGTTCCGAGCCCCGCGATGCGCATCGCGAGCAGGTTGGGAACGGCGCTCACGCCGCTGCCGCACTGGTGGACGACCGTCGCCGGATCGCGGCCTTCGAGCAGCGTTTCGAACTCGGCGCGCAGTTGCGCGGCGGGCTTGAACTTGCCGTCGGGACCGAGGTTCTCGGCGAAGGGGCGGTTGAGTGCCCCGGGGATGTGACCGGCGATCGGGTCCAGAGGTTCCACCTCGCCGCGATAGCGTGCACCGGCCCGCGCGTCGATCAGGTTCTGGTCAGGCTGGCCCAGCTGGCGCACCACGGTGTCGGTGGTCACGAGGCGCACCAGCGGCTCGCCCATGACGAAGTTCGACTGGAAGCGCGCGGGCTCCTCGCGGTCGGTGACCTCGCCGCCCTCGGCCTGCCAGCCCTGCAGGCCGCCGTCGAGCACGGCCACGGCGTCGTGGCCCATCCACTTGAGCATCCACCACAGGCGACCGCAGTAGTTGGCGCCGTTGCGGTCGTAGACCACGGCCTGCATGTCATTCGAGAAGCCGATGCCGCTGAGCCAGGCCGCGAAGCGTTCGCGGCTGGGCAGCGGATGGCGCCCGCCCGAGGCGGGCACGCCGTCTTCCTGCGCCACCACCACCTCGCCGTGCGCGCCGGGCTTGCCATGCCTGGCGCTGAGGTCGGTGTCGAGGTCGGCATGCAGCGCGCCAGGGATGTGCGAGGCCGCGTACTGCTGGGCGCCGGCTTCGGGCTTCATGAGGTCGAAGCTGCAGTCGAACACCATGAGCGGCGTGCCGGCGGCCTGCAGGGCGCGCAGCTCGGCGGCGGAAACGAGGGTGGTGAAGGTCATGGCGAAGAACTCCTTGGCGCATGGGCCGCGCAACGGGCGCGGCGGACGGTGAAGGGACTGCGAACCGGCCTCAATGTTCCTCGGCCGGCGCTTGCGGAACTGTACGCTGACGCAACACGGTTGCGGCAACGCCGCTCGCGATGATGAGCGCCATGCCGGTCCAGCCGGCGGCGTCGATGCGGTCGTCGAACAGCACCACGCTGTAGAAGGCCGCGAAGATGATGCCCGAGTACTGCAGGTTGGCCACCACCAGGGTGCCGCTCTGGGTCTTGGCGGTGGCGTAGGCGCGGGTCATGCAAAGCTGTCCGAGAGCGGCCAGCAGGCCGATCGGCAGCAGCCACAGGCCGTGGCGCCAGTTCCATTCCGAAAAGCCCGTGAAGGCCGTGGCCAGCGCACCGGCCACGGCCGAGCCGAGCGCGAAATAGAACACCGTGCGCATCTCGGGCTCGCCGATGCGCGAGAGCGCCACCACCTGCATGTAGGCGAAGGCGGCGGTCAGGCCCGACAGCAGGCCCAGCAGGCCGGCGAAGCCCTGGCTCGAATCCACGCTGGGCTTGAGCATCAGCACCACGCCGACGAAGCCGGTGAGCACGGTCAGCACCAGCGGCGCCTGCAGCGGCGGGCGCGAGACGCGGCCGTCGCGGCCCGGCACCGGCATCCAGGCCAGCAGCGCGCCGCCGACCAGGAAGGCGGCGATCCAGACGCTGCTCATGTAGTTGAGGGTGACGGCCGTGGCCAGCGGCATGTGGGCGATGGCATAGAACCACGCGCCCAGCGAGACCACGCCGATCAGGCTGCGCCAGGCATGCATGCCCGGGTACCGGGTGGCGAGCGAGACGCCGCGGCTGCGCGCGAGCAGCCACAGGAAGACGATGCCGATGACGCCGCGCCACAGCACCATCTCGCCGCTGGTGAACCAGGCCGAGGCGATCTTCACGGCCACGCCCATGGTGGCGAACAAAAAGGCGCCGAGCACCATCCAGAGCGCTTGCATCGTCTTGACTTCTTACAAAAGAAAAATAGCTGAAACGCCCGCCAATCGGACGTGTTCAGCTATCAAGAGAATAGCAGGAAACTGGGTGGAAGCAGCGGCTTCGGCGCCTCAGCCGGCGGCCTGCAGCTCGCGCCGGTACCACTCGTGGAACTGCTGCATGCCGTCTTCCATCGGGCTCTGGTAGGGACCGGTCTCGTTGTCGCCGCGCAGCATCAGCGCGCGGCGGCCGGCGTCCATGCGCTCGGCGATCTCGTCGTCTTCCACGCAGGTTTCCATGTAGGCGGCGCGCTGGGCCTCGACGAACTCGCGCTCGAAGGCGACGATTTCCTCGGGGTAGAAGAACTCCACCATGTTGAGCGTCTTGGTCGGGCTGACCGGGTGCAGCGTCGAGACCGTGAGCACGTGCGGATACCACTCGATCATCACGTGCGGGTAGTAGGTGAGCCAGATCGCGCCGTACTTGGGCGGCTTGCCCTCACGGTACTGCAGCAGCTGCTCCTGCCACTTCTGATAGACCGGGCTGCCCGCGCGGCCCAGGCGGTTGGCCACGCCCACCGTCTGCACCGAATAGTTGCGGTTGAACTCCCAGCGCAGGTCGTCGCAGGTGACGAAGCTGCCCAGGCCCGGATGGAACGGGCCGACGTGGTAGTCCTCGAGGTAGACCTCGATGAAGGTCTTCCAGTTGTAGTTGCACTCGTGCAGCTCGACGTGGTCGAGCGCGAAGCCCTCGAACGAGAGGTCGGCGCGCGGGCCCAGGCCGGCCATGTCGGCCGCGATGTCGCGGCCGTTGGCCTCGAACAGCAGGCCGTTCCACTCGGTGAGCGGGTAGTTGTGCAGGTTCAGGCAGGGGTCCTGCGCGAAATGCGGTGCGCCGATCAGCGTGCCGGTGGTGCGCGCGTCGGCCGCGGCATAGGTCCAGCGGTGCAGCGGGCAGACGATGTTGCCGCCGGTGCGCGCGTCGAGTTCGCCGCGGCCCTGCAGGATCACGGCCTGGCGGTGGCGGCACACGTTGGAGATCAGTTCCACGCCCTTGGGCGTGTGGACCAGCGCTCGGCCCTGGTGCTCGTGGGGCAGCGTGTGGAAGTTGCCGGCCTCCGGCACGGCAAGGCGGTGGCCGACATAGCGGGGGCCACGGGCAAAGAGCGTTTCCATCTCGCGGGCGAAGAGCGCCTCGTCGAAGTACGCGGAAACCGGAAGTTGGCTCGTGGCCTGCTGCAGTTGAAGACTTAAATCAGACATGGAGGACCTGACCAAGCTCCCCACAGGGAGGAAAACAAAATTGAAACGGAAGGTACCGACGACAGGAGAGGCGTGCCGGCCCGAGAGTTGCGCCGGCGTGACCGGCTGGGGGAGGGTGATTGTACCCGGGGGGCCTTCCTTGTGGCCCCTGGGGCTTTCACCCTGGTCGGGGCGGGCGTCCTGTACGGCCGTGCATGACGTCGCGGGCAGGTGTCGCGCAGGCCGTCGATGCGTCACTGGCCGAGACCTAAAATGCGCGGTTTCATCCTCGTTGCCCCCGCATGCCCAAGGTGCCTTCCTCTCCCGCGTCCAGTCCGGCGCCCACGCCCGACACGGGCCCGATGCCCGTCAGCTACGAAGCGGGACTCCAGGAACTGGAGCAACTGGTCGCGGAACTCGAATCGGGCCAGCTGCCGCTCGACCGGCTGCTGGGCAGCTACCAGCGCGGCGCCGCGCTGCTGGCCTTCTGCCGCGACCGGCTGCAGGCGGTGGAGGACCAAATCAAGGTGCTCGACGCGGGCAGCCTCAAGCCGTGGGCCGCCGAATGACCGCGGCCACCACGTCCTCCGCCTGGGATCAGGCCCGCCTCGCGCTCTGGAGCCGCCCGCACCTCGAGCGCGTCGAACAGGCGCTGTCGGGCTGGGTCGGCGTCGATTCGCCGGTGCTGCTCGGCGAGGCCATGCGCTACGCGGTGCTCGACGGCGGCAAGCGGCTGCGGCCGCTCTTGGTGCTCGCGGCCAGCGAGGCGGTCGGCGGCAATGCGGCCGCGGCGCTGCGCGCGGCCTGCGCCACCGAGCTGATCCATGCCTATTCGCTGGTGCACGACGACCTGCCGTGCATGGACAACGACGTGCTGCGCCGCGGCAAGCCCACCGTGCACGTGAAGTTCGGCGAGGCCGATGCACTGCTCGCGGGCGACGCGCTGCAGGCGCTGGCCTTCGAGCTGCTCACGCCCGATGGCGACGAGGTGCCGCCCGCGATGCAGGCCACGCTGTGCCGCATGCTCGCGCGCGCCGCCGGCAGCCAGGGCATGGCCGGCGGCCAGGCGATCGACCTCGCGAGCGTGGGCGTGGCCTTGAACGAAGCGCAGTTGCGCGAGATGCACCGGCTGAAGACCGGCGCGCTGCTGCAGGGCAGCGTCGAGATGGGGGCGGCCTGCGGCACCGGTGTTTCGCCGGCGGCGCTGACCGCGCTGCGCGGCTACGGCGCGGCGATCGGCCTGGCCTTCCAGGTCGTCGACGACATCCTCGATGTGACGGCCGATTCGCAGACCCTCGGCAAGACCGCCGGCAAGGATGCCGCGGCCGACAAGCCCACCTATGTGTCGCTGCTGGGGCTCGAGGGCGCCCGGGCCCAGGCCTCGCAACTGCTCGACGACGCTCTTGCAGCGCTCGATGCGAGCGGCCTGCAGGACACTGCAGCGCTGCGCGCGCTGGCCCACATGGTCGTAGACCGCGACCGCTAGACAAGAACGAACACCACGATCCATGGCCGCTCCGCTGCTCCCCACGCTCCACGATCCGTCCCCCATCCGCCAGTACGACCGGGCCCAGCTCAAGCAGCTGTCCGACGAGGTGCGCGCCTGCGTGCTCGACAACGTCTCGCGCACCGGCGGCCACCTGAGCTCGAACCTCGGCACGGTGGAGCTCACGGTCGCGCTGCACCACGTCTTCAACACGCCGCACGACCGGCTGGTGTGGGACGTGGGCCACCAGACCTATCCGCACAAGATCCTCACGGGCCGACGCGAGCGCATGCCCACCCTGCGCCAGCTCGGCGGCATCTCGGGCTTCCCGCAGCGCAGCGAGAGCGAGTACGACACCTTCGGCACCGCGCACTCGTCGACCAGCATCTCGGCCGCGCTCGGCATGGCCATGGCCGCCAAGCAGAAGGGCGAGGACCGCTTCACCGTGGCCATCATCGGCGACGGCGCGCTCACGGCCGGCATGGCCTTCGAGGCGCTCAACAACGCGGGCGTGTGCGACTGCCGGCTGATCGTGATCCTCAACGACAACGACATGTCGATCAGCCCGCCGGTGGGCGCGCTCAACCGCTACCTCGCGCAGCTGATGAGCGGCAACTTCTACGCCGCCGCCAAGAACGTGGGCAAGAGCGTGCTGCGCGCCGCGCCGCCGCTGTTCGAGCTGGCCAAGCGCTTCGAGCAGCATGCCAAGGGCATGGTGGTGCCGGCCACGCTGTTCGAGCAGTTCGGCTTCAACTACGTGGGCCCGATCGACGGCCACGACATCGACTCGCTGGTGCCCACGCTCGAGAACCTCAAGCACCTCGAGGGTCCGCAGTTCCTGCACGTGGTGACCAAGAAGGGCCAGGGCTACAAGCTGGCCGAGGCCGATCCCGTGGCCTACCACGGCCCCGGCAAGTTCGATCCGCAGGTCGGGCTGGTCAAGCCCGCGTCGGCGCCCAAGAAGACCTTCACCCAGGTCTTCGGCCAGTGGCTGTGCGACACGGCGGCCAAGGACGGCCGGCTGGTCGGCATCACGCCGGCCATGCGCGAAGGCTCGGGGCTGGTGGAGTTCGAGCAGCGTTTCCCCGACCGCTACTACGACGTCGGCATCGCCGAGCAGCATGCCGTGACCTTCGCCGCGGGCCTGGCCTGCGAGGGTCTGAAGCCGGTGGTGGCGATCTACTCGACCTTCCTGCAGCGCGGCTACGACCAATTGGTGCACGACGTCGCGATCCAGAACCTGCCGGTGGTGTTCGCGCTCGACCGCGCGGGCCTGGTGGGTGCCGACGGCGCCACGCACGCGGGCGCCTACGACATCCCGTTCCTGCGCTGCATCCCGAACATGAGCATCGCCTGTCCCGCCGACGAGCGCGAGACGCGGCAGCTGCTGACCACCGCCTACGAGCAGGACCACCCGGTGGCCGTGCGCTATCCGCGCGGCGCGGGTGCCGGCGTCGAGCCGCACCTCGCGCTCGATGGCCTGCCCTTCGGCAAGGGCGAGCTGCGCCGGCAGGGCCAACGCATCGCCATCCTGGCCTTCGGCACGCTGCTGTATCCGGCGCTCACGGCCGCCGAGGCGCTCGACGCCACGGTCGCCAACATGCGCTGGGCCAAGCCGCTCGACGTGGAACTGCTGCTCGAGGTGGCGCGCTCGCACGAGGCGCTGGTCACGCTCGAGGAAGGCGCGTTGATGGGCGGTGCGGGCAGCGCGGTGCTCGAGGCGCTGCAGGCCGCGGGCGTGCAGGTGCCGGTGCTGCAGCTGGGCCTGCCCGACCGCTTCATCGAGCACGGCGACCCGGCCAAGCTGCTGGCCTCGATCGGGCTCGATGCGCCCGGCATCGAGCAGTCGATCCGGCAACGCTTCGGCGCTGTCGCAGGGTAAACCCCCGCCGCCCGTGTGTAAGGGCGTTTTTACAATCGTCCAGGCCTGTCGATGCACAGGCCTTAAGACTTACAAAAGTCCCCAACGCGGTCACAAGCCGCGTTTCGTTTTTCTTGAAGCACTCGGAGTGAAATCAATGGATCGTCGTTCCCTCATCAAAAACGCCGGCATCGCCGGCGTTCTGGCTGCCGGCATCGCGCCTGCCGTTCATGCGCAGGCCGCGGTGCGCTGGCGCCTGGCGTCGAGCTTCCCCCGCTCGCTCGACACCATCTTCGGCAGTGCCGAAATGCTTTCGAAGACGGTCAAGGCCCTGTCGGGCGGCAAGTTCGAGATCTCCGCGCACCCCGCGGGCGAACTGATGCCCGCGTTCGGCGTGGTCGACGCGCTGCAGGGCGACACTCTGGAGATGGCCCAGTCCGCGGCCTACTACTTCACCGGCAAGGATCCGATCTTCGCCTTCAGCTGCGCGGTGCCCTTCGGCCTGACCGCCCGCCAGACCGATTCGTGGAAAGAGTACGGCAACGGCCGCAAGCTGCTCGACGCCTTCTTCGCCAACTACAACTTCCGCACCGCCAGCGCCGGCAACACCGGCACGCAGATGGGCGGCTGGTACCGCAAGGAAATCAAGACCGTCGAGGACCTCAAGGGCCTGAAGATGCGCATGGGCGGCGGCGTGTTCGGCGAGGCGATGGCCAAGCTGGGCGTGGTGTCGCAGAACATGCCCGCCGGCGACGTGTACCAGGCGCTCGAGAAGGGCACGCTGGACGCGGCCGAATTCGTCGGCCCGCACGACGACGAGAAGCTGGGCTTCAACAAGGTCGCTCCCTACTACTACTACCCCGGCTGGTGGGAAGGCGGCGCCGACCTCGAGTTCTTCATCAACAACAAGGCCTACGCCAAGCTGTCGGACGAGAACAAGGCCATCCTCGACGCGGCCACCAAGGTGGCGGCGCGCGACATGATCGCCAAGTACGACGCCTACAACCCGGTTGCGCTGAAGAAGCTGGTGGCCGCCAAGACCCAGCTCAAGGCGTTCCCGAAGGCCGTGATGGATGCCGGCTTCAAGGCCTCGATGGACACCTTCGCCGAGCACGAGGCGAAGTCGCCCGAGTTCAAGAAGATCCACCAGGACATGCGCGCCTTCCAGCGCGACCAGATCCTGTGGAACCGCTTCTCGGAGTACCCGTTCAACCAGTACATGAACTCGGTCAAGATCTGAGTTCAACGGCCGGGAGGGCGCCAGCCCTTCCCGGACCGGGCCACGAAAAAGGCCGGCCGCTCGCGAGAGTGGCCGGCCTTTTTTCTGAGGGGCGCCCCGGAGGGCACCGCCCGCGCGTCAGGGCTTCTTGTCGCCCTGCTTGAGCGCGTCCTCCATCGCCTTGAGCGGATCGCTCTCGGCCGGCTCGGCCGGGGGCGTCGGCGTTTCCGTGCCCTGCGGCGCGCCGGCATCGGGCGTGCTGCCCGGCGCCGCGTCGGGCGAGGCCGGCTGGTCGTTGCCGTAGGGCTCGGAGGACGGGGCGCCGTCTTCCGACTTCAGGCTGTCGCGCATCTGCGCGCCGATGTCCTCGAGGTTGACGTTGACCTCCTTGTCGAGGCTGCCGGTCACCAGTTGCGGGAAGGCGATCAGGATGCCCACCATCGTCAGCTGGATCAGCACGAAGGGGATCGCGCCCTTGTAGATCTGCATCGTGGTCACGGGCTCCATGACCTTCTGCGTCACGCGGTCCACGTACTGCTTCTCGGGCGCGACCGAACGCAGGAAGAACAGCGCGAAGCCGAAGGGCGGGTGCATGAACGAGGTCTGCATGTTCACCGCCAGCAGCACGCCGAACCAGATCAGGTCGATGCCCAGCTTGTGGGCCACCGGCGCCAGCAGCGGCACCACGATGAACGAGAGCTCGAAGTAGTCGAGGAAGAAGGCCAGGAAGAACACCAGCACGTTCACCGCGATCAGGAAGCCCACCGGGCCGCCGGGCAGCGCCGACAGCAGGTGCTCGACCCAGATCGGGCCGTCGGCGGCCTGGAACACCAGGCTGAAGACCGTGGCGCCGATCAGGATGAACATCACGAAGCTCGAGAGCTTGGTGGTCGAGGCCAGGCCCTGCTTGAGCAGGGTCATGTTCATGCGCCCGCGCAGCCAGGCCATGACCAGCGCGCCCACCGCGCCCATCGCGCCGCCTTCGGTCGGCGTGGCCACGCCCAGGAAGATGGTGCCCAGCACCAGGAAGATCAGCAGCAGCGGCGGGATCAGCACGAAGGTGACGCGCTCGGCCAGCCGCGACAGCAGGTTGAGCTTCAGGCCCTTGTTGACCAGCGCGATCACCAGCGCGACGAACACGCCGCCGCACATGGCGACCACGACCTTCTCGTCGGTCGCGACCGAGGTCACTTCCTCGCCCTGGAACCAGGTGTGCACGGCCGCCATGTTGCGCGCCAGCACCACGGCCACCACGGCCGAGAGGGCCGTGAGCGCCACCAGCGAGACGTAGCCGCCGCTGCCGTTGGGTTCGCGGAAGGTGCGTGCCTCGGGCGGCAGCGCGGGCACCTGGGCGGGCTTGAAGATCGCGAGGAAGACCACGTACAGCACGTACAGGCCCATCAGCATGAAGCCGGGCAGGAAGGCGCCCTTGTACATGTCGCCGACGCTCTTGCCGAGCTGGTCGGCCATGATGATCAGCACCAGCGAGGGCGGGATGATCTGGGCCAGCGTGCCGGAGGCCGCGATGACGCCGCTGGTGAGCCGCCGGTCGTAGCCGTAGCGCAGCATGATCGGCAGCGAGATCAGGCCCATCGAGATGACCGAGGCCGCCACCACGCCGGTGGTGGCCGCCAGCAGCGCGCCGACGAAGATCACGGCCAGCGCCAGGCCGCCGCGCATCGGGCCGAACACCTGGCCGACGGTGTCGAGCAGGTCCTCGGCCATGCCGCTTCGCTCGAGGATCAGCCCCATGAGCGTGAAGAAGGGGACCGCCAGCAGCGTGTCGTTGGCCATGATGCCGATGAGCCGCTGGGGCAGCCAGGCCATCACCGAGGACTGGAACACGCCCAGCTCGATGCCGATCAGGCCGAAGAACAGGCCGCAGGCGCCGAGGCTGAAGGCCACGGGAAAGCCCAGCAGGAGGAAGCAGATCAGCCCCGCGAACATGATCGGGGCGAAGTTGGCGACGATGAATTCCATGATGTGTGTCTGGTGCGCTCAGTGCTGCGGCTTGGCCGAGGTGCCGGCCTTGGCGGCATCCGCCTCGGCCTGCAGGCGCAGGGCTTCGATGAGTTCGGCCTCGGCCGTCTTGTCGGTCAGGCGGCCCATGGGGTCGGGTCCCTGGCCGCGCAGGAACGCGATGCGCTTGATCAGTTCGGACCAGCCCTGCAGCAGCAGCAGCACGAAGCCCACCGGCAGCGCCGCCCACACCGGCCAGCGGATCAGGCCGCCGGAATTGCCGGACACCTCGCCCGACTGGTACATCTGGATCACCACCGGGGTCGAGAGGTAGAGCACCGCCAGGCACAGCGGCGTGAGGAAGAAGGCGAAGCCGATGATGTCGATCCAGACCTGCTTGCGCTTGGACAGGCGGCTGTTGACCACGTCGATGCGCACATGCTCGCGGTGCAGCAGGGTGAAGCCCGCGGCGATCAGGAACGACCACGCGAACAGATACCACTGGACCTCGAGGAACGCGTTCGAGCTGGTGTTGAAGACCTTCCGCACGAGCGCGTTGACGGCGCTGATCACGGTGGCGGCCAGGATGAGCCAGATGGCGTATTTGCCCACTTGGGCGTTGAGCCAGTCGATGGCCCGGGACAGCTTGAGCAAGCCTTGCATCACATCTCCATTTTTGTAGTGGAAGCCGCCCCGATACGAATGCACCCGACGCACCGACGTTGTGCGCCGGCGGGTCGGGTGCGGGGAAGCGGGCTGAATTCTAATGAACTACCCCGGGGATTACCTTCAGGGGCTACCCCGGGGGCGGTGGCCATAATGGGCCATGGCCCAGACACCGCGCCCCGCGTCCGACCCGGCGGTTTCCATGCCCGCCAGCATCGACTCCCCCGACATGCTCCGCGCCGGCCGCGAACTGCTGTCGCTGGCGCTGATCGATGCGCGCAACCACACGCTGCACCTGCTGTCGCTCTACGAGCAGGCGCTGGGCTCGGCCGCGCTGCCGGTGCCGCCCGAACTGCAGCGCGAGGAGGGCATGCAGCCGCCGGTCTGGCTGGCCGGCCACATCGGCTGGTTCGCCGAATGGTGGATCGGGCGCAACACGCAGCGTGCCTTCGGCGCCGACTGTCCGGTGCGGCCGACGCGGCTCGCGGCCATCGATCCCGGGGCCGACGACTGGTGGAATCCCGCGCAGATCGGCCCCGAGCGCCGCTGGGCACCCGGGCTGCCGGATCTGGCCCAGACCAAGGCCTACCTGCTCGAGACGCTCGAGAGCACGCTCGAACTGCTCGAGCATGCGGCCGAGACCGATGCGGGCCTCTACTTCTACCGCCTCGCGCTGTTCCACGAGGACCTGCGCGGCGAGCAGTTCGTGGTGATGGCGCAGACCCTCGGGCTGCCGCTGGGCATCGAGCAGGCGCCCGTGAGCGTGGTGCGCGAGCCGCTGGCGCTGCCGGCCACGCGCTGGGAGCTGGGCCGCGGCGAGGCCGGCTTCGCCTTCGCGCAGGAGCGCGGCGCGCACCGCGTCGACGTGCCCGAGTTCGAGATCGATGCGCAGCCGGTCACCTGGAACCAGTTCACCGAATTCGTCGACGACGGCGGCTACGACCGCGAGGAGCTCTGGCACGGCGAGGGCTGGCGCTGGCTGGCCGCGCAGGCCGAGGGTCGGCGCGGGCCGCGCCACGTGGAGCAGATCGGCGCGGCGCGCAGCGCCACCGGCGGCTCGGTGCTGCAGCAGCGCTTTGGCGCCACCGTGCGCGCGGCCGGCCACCACAGCGCGGTGCACCTGAGCTGGTGGGAGGCCGATGCCTGGGCGCGCTGGGCCGGCCGCCGCATCGCGACCGAGGTCGAGTGGGAGATCGCGGCCCATGCCGCGGCGCGGCGTGGTTTCCGCTGGGGCGACGTGCACGAATGGACCGCGGGCACGCTGCAGCCCTGGCCCGGCTACCGCGCCGATCCGTGGAGCGGCGGCGGCGAGTTCGATCCCGCCGCGGGCTTCGGCCGCGCGCGCGTGCTGCGCGGGGCCTCGTTCGCCACGCGCGCGCGGCTGCGCTCGATGCGGCGGCGCGGTTTCGCGCTGCCGCAGCGCGACGACGGCTTTCTGGGCTTCAGGACCTGCGCGCTGTAGCCGGCGTGGCGTTCAGTCCATCCGCTGCAGTTGCACGTCGGTGACGGCCACGCTGCCCGAACTCTTCGGGAAGCGCAGCGTGACCTGCCGGATGTGCGCGAGGTCCACGCCATGCAGCGCGAAGGCCTTCAGCGGAACCGCCACCATGTTCAGCAGCGGCCGGGTGGTGCCCGTGTCGGCATAGATCGCGTCCTCGGGCGCGTCGACCAGCGGGATCGCGCCGTCGGGCTTGCGCGCGATGCCGTAGAGCGCATCGCTGAAGTCGCTGCCCTTGAGCGCGGCCTTGCGGCCCTGCGTGTCGACGAGCGCGATCTCGACCTCCTGGCCGATCGGGGCCAGCACGGCGACGCGCACGCTCAGCGTGTCGAAGCCCTGGGTTGAAAGATCGCCGGTGTCGATGGCCACCGTGGGGCCGGCCGTTTTCCACTGCAACTGGGCCTGATCCGTGATCGACCAGATCAGCAAGGTCTTGGCATCGTAGGAGGACGGGTTGTATTTCTCGCCTTCGGTGAACAGGCGCTCGACCGGACGCTGGCTCACGGGATCGGTGCATGCGGCACTGCGCGGGGGCGAACCGCCGAGCTGCAGAGTCTGGCACTGCACGGCCTTGCCGAAGTTCTCGAAAACGGTCGCCAGGCCGTTGGCGTTCTTCGCGCTCGCATCGGCACTGCGGAAGTTCTGCAGCAATCGGCGCTGGCTCGCGGGCTGATGGATGGTCAGCACCACGCGCTCGTCGCAACGGGTCTCGCCCACCGGGCAGCCCGCGGACGGTACGGGCGCCTGTCCCTTCCAGTAGGGCGCGAACTGGAACTCGTCGCCCACGAAATAACGCAGGAAGGACTCCATCAGGAACATGCCATTGCGTCGTTGGTCGGTCGGACTCAGGCGCAGCGTCTCGATCTTTCCGGCCTTGCAGTAGAGCGGTGCCCTTCCTTGGGCATCGTCGGTTTCGGACCAGTGGGCGTTGTAGAAATTGTGGTTGGCGCCGCGCAGCGCGATCTGGAACTTGGGAGCGCTCTCGTCGGATGCCGTGTAGCGGCTGTCGTCGAAGATCTGCGCGCCGTTGAGCGTGTAGACATCGCCGTCGCAGGTGGGCAGCAGGGTCGCGAACGGCACATGGGTCACGCGCGAGAGCTGCCTGGCATTGATGGGCGCCAGCGAGAAGACGGCGCGGATCCGGTGCGGCGCTTCGGTGGCGGAAGGCAGCACGACGCCGGACTGCCGCAGGGCTTCGGGCGATGTGACCTGCCCGAGCCATTTCTCGCTCTCCGAGTTGATCATCCGGGAGAACGAGTTCACGTTCCGGTACTTGGCGGACACCTCCTCCAGCGCGGCCTGCTCGGCGGCGAGCCGGGCTCGCGCCTGGGTCGTTTCGCTCAGCAATTTCTGCATCGACTGCGTCAGGAAGTCGATCAGGGACGCCGGCGCGGGCGGCGACTGGCTCTGCGCCGCCTGCAACATGGCCTTGGCCAGGAACAGCTTCACGTCGAGGTCGGAGGCGACGGCGGTGGCGGCGTCGACCCGCTTGCGGGCCTTGTCCCTTTCGGCCTCGGCCTGCACGACGGCTTCGCGGCTGCGGCGCGCCGTCTCTACATCCTGGTAGCTGATGCCCACGCGCTGCTTGTTCAGCTCCACCGCATACGCGACGGCCTCGGCGCCTCGGGAGTGGCCGACGATGCCCACGCGGTCGAGGTCCAGCTTCCCCTTGAGCCCGGGCAGTTCGACGCCGTTGAACACGCCCGTCGCATTGCCGGCGCGCAGCAGGTCGAGCGTGGTCATCAGCAACTGGCCGCGCGCGAGCGCGCCGGCGTCGGATGCGTTGATGTTGTTGAGGCCGTTGATCTTGCCCGCGTCGATCGAGAAGGCCACGTAGCCGTTCTCGGCCAGGCCCTTCTGCAGGTAGTCGTAGCCCTTGGCGTTGTTGAGGTCGGAGGCGTCGTGCATGCCGTGCAGGAACACCACCACCGGATGGCCGCCGGCGGCGGAGGGTCGCACCTTCGACGCGCCCGGCGCACCGGCCTGAGCCATCGGATAGCGCACCGTGCCTCGCAGCGGCACGGTATAGATCACGTCCTTGTACTGGGCATCCGACACCGCCGTGGTGCCGAAGCCGTAGACGATCTGCTCCGACGACAGGTAGCTGCCTTTTTCTCCGAACGGCACGGTCGAGGTGAAGCGCGTGATCGCCGTGGGGTCCGCCGGGTTGGGCGGCGCGGTGACGGAGATCGTCGGCGCGGGGTCGGCGGGTGCGATGGGCGGGACCGCGAGCGGCCGCACGGCCGTGTCATCGCCGCCGCCGCATCCGCTCGCGAGCACGCAGGCCAGGAGCATCGCGCAGGCTGCCGCCGCGCGTGTCGAACGCTTTGTTTTCAATTGCTTTCTCCCAAGATTTCTTAAGAATCGAGGCGAATCGCGACGGGGTTGCAACGCGCCTCTGGCGATGTCCGGATCGCGAAAGCAATGAATCGAAGACGGGGGCGTCGACGTTTGTAGGAGTCCTGCATCTCGCGGTGCGGACCGCGAGGCCGAAGCAAGTCACATGCCTTGCCGGTGCCGCGCCACGGTGCAGACGCAACCGCGTGGCGATGGCCGCGCCGGGCCTCAGCGCTCGCCGCCGTGCTCGGAGGCGAGCGGCGGTGCCACTTCCTCGAGCGGCTTGCGTTCCGCGTCGGCCGCATAGCGCAGCGCGAGCAGCCCGGCCACCACCACCAGCACCGAGGCCAGGCAGTAGCCGACCATCACCGCGCCGCGGCTGCCGGTCTCGATCAACAGGCCGAACAGCAGCGGCGCCGCGAAGCCGCCCGCGCCCATGCCGATGGCATAGAAGATCGCGATCGCCATCGCGCGCATCTCGAGCGGGAACACCTCGCTGACCGTGAGATAGGCCGAGCTCGCGGCGGCCGAGGCGAGGAAGAACACGGCCGACCAGCACAGCGCCTGGCTGCGCGCATCGAGCCAGCCCTGCATGAAGGCCCAGCCGGTGAGGGCCAGCCCCACGCCCGCGAGCACATAGGTCAGCGCGATCATGCGGCGCCGGCCCACGCTGTCGAACAGCGGGCCCAGCAGCAGCGGCCCCAGCACGTTGCCGAGCGCGAACGGGAAGATGTAGAGCGCCACGCTGGCCTCGGGCACGGCGTAGAAGCGCGTCAGCACCAGCGCATAGGTGAAGAAGATCGCGTTGTAGAAGAAGGCCTGCGCGATCATCAAGGCGAGCGCGACCACGCTGCGTTGCCGGTAGTGCTGGAGCAGCACGCGCGCCACCTGTCGCATCGGCGGGCTCTCGCGGCGCGCGGCCGTGTAGTCGACGTAGCTGCGCGGCGCGGGCAGCGGGCCGTGCTGCGCCGAGACCTCGGCCTCGATGGCGTCGACGATGCGTTTGGCTTCGTCGGCGCGGCCGTGCGCGATCAGCCAGCGCGGGCTCTCGGGCACATGGCGCCGCACCAGCAGGATCGCCACCGCGAGCACCGCGCCCAGGCCGAAGCCGGCGCGCCAGCCCCACACCGGGCCGATCACGCGCGTGTCGAGCAGCACCAGGCTCAGCCCGGCACCGAGCGCGGCGCCGATCCAGAAGCTGCCGTTGATCGCGAGGTTGACGCGGCCGCGCACGCGCGCGGGGATCAGCTCGTCGATGGCCGAGTTGATGGCCGCGTACTCGCCGCCGATGCCCAGCCCTGTGACGAAGCGGCACAGCGCGAAGAAGGCGAAGTCGGGAGAGAAGGCCGTGGCCAGCGTGCCCAGCGTGTAGACCACCAGCGTGACCAGGAACAGCTTCTTGCGCCCGAGCCGGTCGGTGAGCCGGCCGAACAGCAGGGCGCCGAGCACGGCGCCGGCCACGTAGATCGAACCCGAGAGGCCGATCTCGCCTGCCGTGAGGCCCAGCGTGTCGGGCCGTTCGAGCACGGCGCCGATCGAGCCCACCAGGGTGACCTCGAGGCCGTCGAGCACCCAGGCCACGCCGAGGGCGATCACCACGCGCCAGTGCCAGCGCGACCAGGGCAGGCGGTCGAGGCGGGCGGGGATGTCGCTGCGCAGCACCGTCATGCGCACGATTATGGGAAGCGTGCCATGCCCCGCGTTGTAGGACCGGCGCTGCAATGCGCCGGTCCGATGAACTGCTCGCTCAGGCCGCGACGGCGGCCGATGCTTGGCGGATGCCCATGGCCTCTAGCGTCTCGGCGATGGCGGCGACCGCGCCCGGGATGCCCGCGTCGCCGAAGTGCCCCATGCAGCCCACGCGGAAGGTCTCCACCTGCGTGAGCTTGCCGGGGTAGAGGATGTAGCCGCGCCGCTTGACCTCGTTGTAGAAGGTCTTGAAGTCGTAGCGCGGATCGTCGGGCGCGTGGAAGGTGACGATGATCGGCGCCTGGATGGCGGGGTCGAGGAAGGCGCGCAGGCCCAGCGCGGCCAGCCCGCTCACCAGCGCCTTGCAGTTGCGCGCATAGCGGCCGCCGCGCGCGGACAGGCCGCCTTCCTCCACGTACTGCGCGATCGCGGTGTCGAGCGCGGCCACCACGTGGGTGGGCGGCGTGAAGCGCCACTGCGTGGTCTTCTCCATGTAGACCCACTGGTCGTACAGGTCCAGGCTCAGCGAGGGGCTGTGGCCTTCGCATTGCTCGAGCGTGCTGCGCTTGACGATCACGAAGCCCATGCCCGGCACGCCCTCGAGGCACTTGCCCGAGGCCGCGACCACGGCATCGAACGGCGTCTTGCGCGCGTCGATCTCGAGTGCGCCGAAGGAGCTCATGGCATCGACGATCAGGCCGCGCCCGTGCTTCGCAACGACCAATGCGATCTCGTGCAGCGGGTTGAGCACGCCGGCGCCGGTTTCGCAGTGCACCACCGCGACATGGGTGATGCCAGGATCGGCCGCGAGCGCGCGGTCCACGTCGGAGGGCGAGATCTGCTTCTCCTCGGTGTAGTCGATGGTGGTCAGCTTGCGGCCCAGCACCTTGCAGATCTTCGCGAGGCGCTGGCAGTAGGCGCCGTTGCTCGGCACCAGAACGTGGCCGTCGCGCGGCACCACGGTGCCGATGGCGGCCTCGACCGAGAAGGTGCCGCTGCCCTGCAGCGGCACGCATTCGTGCGTGCCCGTGCCGTGCACGATCTCCAGCACCTGGCGGCGGATGCGCGCGGTGATCTGGTTGAAGTCGCCGTCCCACGAACCCCAGTCGCGCAGCATCGCCTGGCGCGTGCGCTCGGACGTGGTCAGGGGGCCGGGGGTGAGCAGGATCGGATGCGGGGCTTGACTCATGGTGTCTCCAGGCAGGGAAGGGGAATGAGAGGGGGCCGTTCAGCCGCGGCCCAGGTTGCGCCAGGCCTGCGTGCGCGCGAGCAGCACGCGCGTGAGCAGCGCATAGGCGATGCACACCAGGGTCGAGGTGACCACGATCAGGCTGGCCAGCGCGGCGGCCGGGCCGATGTCGCCGGCGTCGTCCATGTGCATGATCGCGACCGAGGCGAGGATGGTCTCGGGCGTGTAGAGGAAGATGGCGCACGACAGGCTGGCCATCGACACCACGAAGAAGTAGCGCCCGATGTCGAGGATGGCCGGCAGGCACACCGGCACCGTGACGCGCAGGAAGGTCTTGAAGAACGGCACCTTGAGCGAGGCCGAGACGGCCTCGAACTCGTTGTCGATCTGCTTGAGCGCGGTGACGGCCGTGAGGTGGCTCGAGGTGTAGTAGTGCACCACCATCGACACGATCAGGATCGCCATCGTCTGGTAGAGGAAGTTCAGCGGGTTGGCCGGATGGTTGAAGAACATCACGTAGCCCAGGCCCAGCACCAGGCCCGGCACCGCCATCGACAGCACGGCCATCAGGTGCATGCCCTTGCGCATCAGGCCCAGGCCGCGTGTCTTCTCGATCAGATAGGCGCCCGTGAACACGATCAGCGAGCCGGCCACCGCGGTGGCCATGGCCACCAGCAGGCTGTTGCCGTAGGCCGCGGCCATGTCGCTCTCGACCAGCACGAAGTGGTAGTGCTTGAGCGTGAAGGTCTGGTCGTAGGGCCACAGCGCGATCAGCGAGGTGTAGACCGCCATGCCGATGGTGGCCAGCAGGAAGGCGCAGACCACGGTGCAGAACAGCGTGAGCAGCGTGTCGGCCACGCGCCGGCGCTTCGGGCTGTAGGGCACCGAGCGCGCCGTGAGCTGCGCCTTGAGCTTGCGCCGCACCACGTAGTCGATGACGAAGGAGACGATCGACGGCAGCAGGAGCAGCATGCCGACCACCGCACCGATCGAGAAGTTGTGCTGACCGACCACCTGCTTGAAGACGTCGACCGACAGCACGTTGAAGTTGCCGCCGATCACCTTGGGCGCGCCGAAGTCGCTGACCACGTAGGTGAAGACCACCGTGGCCGCGCTGATCAGGCCGTACTTGCACGAGGGCAGGGTGATGGTCATGAACTGTCGCAGCGGCCGCGTGCGCAGCGCGGTGGCGGCCTCGTAGAGCCGGCCGTCGGCCAGCGACAGGGCAGTGACCAGGATCATCAGCGCATGCGGGAAGGTGTTGTAGACCTCGGCCAGGATGATCCCGGGCGCGCCGTAGATCGAGGTGCCGCCCAGCAGGAACTTGAGCGCGCCCTGGTTGCCGAACCACTGCACGAACGAGATCGCCGACAGCAGCGAGGGCGCGAGCAGCGGGATCAGCGCGATGAGCCGGAACACGGCCTTCAGCGGTGCCGGCATGCGGCTGCGCGTGAGCGCATAGGCGAACACGAAGGCCGTGGGCACCGAGATCGCTACCACCGCGGCCGCGACCCAGACCGAGTTCCAGGCGGCGCGCAGCAGGCTCGGCGTCTGGAAGTAGGTGATGAAGTGGGCCAGGCCGACGAAGCGGCCGTCCTTGTCCTGCACCGCGTGCGCGAGGATGGTGAGCAGCGGCGCGACCAGGAACACGAACAGCATCGCCATCACGACGCACAGCACGGCGCGCGCGATGGTCTCGTCGCGGCTCCAGCGCATGGCGGGCCGCGTGCTCATGGCCGGCTTGGCGGCGAGGGGATGGGCCAGCGTGTTCATGGTTGCTGCGCGCGCGCTGCGGAGAAGGCGCGGATGCGGTTGGCGCGCAGCGCGATGTCGACCGTGTGGCCCTCGCGGATGCCCAGGTCGTGCAGCTGGTTGAGCGAGAAGTGCAGCCCGAGCGTCTGGCCGTGCAGCGCGTCGGCCGTCACCTCGGCGATGCACAGGCCGCCGAGGAACTCGACCTTGGTGACCATGGCGCGCAGCCGGTTGGCCGTGTCCTCGCGCAGGTGCTCGACCGCGCGGTCCTCGGGCCGCAGGTAGAGGTTGACCGCCTCGCCGGGCTCGAAGGCGCCGTCGCAGGCATCGCACTGCAGCTCCATGTCGCCCACTTGAAAGCGGTGGTTGCCCAGCGCCACCGAGCGCAGCACGTTGACCTTGCCGACGAAGTCCGCCACGAAGGGCGTGGCCGGCTGCTCGTAGACCTCCATCGGCGTGCCGACCTGCTCGATCACGCCGTGGTTCATCACCACGATGCGGTCGGCCATCGACAGCGCCTCCTCCTGGTCGTGCGTGACCATGATGGTGGTGATGCCGACCTGCTTCTGCAGCCGGCGGATCTCGCCGCGCAGGCGGATGCGCTCGAGCGCGTCGAGCGCCGACAGCGGCTCGTCGAGCAGCAGCAGGCCGGGCCGGGTGGCGAGCGCGCGCGCCAGGGCCACGCGCTGCTGCTGGCCGCCCGAGAGCTGGCTCGGATACTTGGCGCCCGAGGTCGGCAGGCCGACCAGCTTGAGCAGCTCGTCGACGCGCGCCTTGACCTCGGCGCGCCGGGCGCGACCGTTGACCAGGCCGTAGCCGATGTTCTCGGCGATCGTGAGGTTGGGAAACAGGGCGTAGGACTGGAACACGATGCCGTAGTCGCGTCGGTCGGGCGGCAGCCACGAGACGTCCTTGCCGTTCTGCAGGATCTGGCCCGCGGTCTGGGTCTCCAGCCCCGCGATGATGCGCAAGAGCGTGGTCTTGCCGCAGCCCGAGGGGCCGAGGAAGCACAGCATCTCGCCGGGGTTGACGCGCAGGTGCACGTCGCGCAGCGCGCTGAAGGTCTCGAAGTCCTTGCGGACCCCGATGACCTCGAGCGCCGCGGCGCCGCTCGCGGGCCGCCGGCCGGCCATGAACGGGGTGTCGGTCGTATCCATTGTTCGCACTCGTCGTTGGCGGACGCGGCGGGGCGCGTGTCCGCGGGTTGGAGGAAGACGGCAGGCGGGAGAGGCGGGGCGAGCTCTTACTTGGGTTCGGCCTTGCCCTCGTAGCGCTTGCTCCACTCGGCCAGGATGCGTTCGCGGTTCTTGGCGGCCCAGTTCAGGTCGTTCTTCGCGAGCAGCTTCTCGTAGTTGTCGGGAATGCCCTCGAGCTTCGAGACCACGCCGGGATAGGCCACCACGGCCCACCAGCGTGCGCTGATCTGGTTGGCCTCCTTGCTCGCCATCCAGTCGGCGAAGCGCTTGGCCTGCTCGAGCTTGGTGCTGGTCTTCATGAGGCTGGTGGCCTCGATGTCCCAGCCCAGGCCTTCCTTCGGGAAGATCAGGTCGACCGGGGCGCCCGACTTCTTGACCTGGTGGGCGCGGAACTCGAAGGAGATGCCGATCGGGAACTCGCCCGCGCCGGCCTGCTTGCAGGGCTTGGAGCCCGAGTGCACGTATTGCGCGATGTTCTGGTGCAGCGCGTCCATGTACTTCCAGCCCTCGGCATCGCCCCACAGCTGCAGCCACGAGGACACGTCGAGGTAGCCGGTGCCGCTGGAGGCCGGATGCGGCATCGAGATGGCGCCCTTGTAGACCGGCTTGGCGAGGTCCTTCCAGCTCTCGGGCTTGGGCAGGCCCAGCTTCTGCGCCTCGACCCGGTTGAAGCAGATGGTGGCGGCCCAGACGTCCATGCCGACCCAGGCCGGCGGGCGCGCGGCATCGGAGTAGGCGGGGTTCAGTTCCTTGAAGCCCTTGGGCTCGTAGGGCAGCAGCATGCCTTCCTGCTGCAGCAGCGCGAGGCTGCTGGCGGCCAGTCCGGCCACCACGTCGGCCTGCGGATTGGCTTTCTCGGCCAGCAGCTTGGCGGTGACGATGCCGGTGGAGTCGCGCACCCACTTCACCTCGATATCGGGATTGGCCTTCTCGAAGGCGTCCTTGTAGAGCTTCATGGCATCGGTCTCGAGCGCGGTGTAGACCAGGAGTGAGGTCTTCTGCGCCCAGGCGGCGCCACTGGTCGCGAGGCCGAGCGCCGCGGCGCACAGGACGGCCGCGAGACGGCGCGAGCTTGGTTTCATCGTCATCTGTTTCTCCTGAGAGGGCTTGCTGTCACGAAAGGGTGAGTGGCGGGCGTCCGGGGCCTGGCGGCCGGGATCCGGTGAAGGCAATGTAGATTGCCAACTTAAGACTGTCAATAAAAAATTGTTGACAGTTTTCAATCCAAGGCTGGAGAATGCGTTCCATGGTCACCAGCAATCCCTCTTCCGCCCTCGCGTTCCTCCAGTCCAGCTCGCTGCCGATGCTGATGCAGGAGGAGATCGAGCGATTGATCATGACGGGCGAGCTCCCGGTGGGCAGCCGCATCAACGAGAGCGAGCTCTCGCAGCGCTTCAACACCAGCCGCGGCCCGATCCGCGAGGCGCTGCGCGCGCTGGAGGAGGCGGGCCTGGTGCGCAACGAGAAGAACCGCGGCGTCTTCGTGCGCGAGATCGCGTTCGAGGAAGCGGACGAGATCTACGAGCTGCGCGAGGCGCTGGAGGAAATCATCGGCCGCCGCGTGGCGCTGGCGATCAAGCCCGATGCCGTCGAGCGGCTGCGCGCCATGCTCGACGCCATGCGCTCGGCGGCCCAGGCGCAGGACGTGGAGCAGTACGCGCAGCTCAACCTGCAGTTCCACGAGATCCTGCTCGACACCGCGGGCAGCAAGAAGCTGACCGAGACCTACAAGCGCCTCGTGAAGGAGCTGCACCTGTTCCGCATGCGCGCACTCGACAGCGGCGGCGGCCTGCGGGTCTCGGCCGACGAGCACCGCGACATCGTCGAGGCCATCGCCAGCGGCGACCCCGACATCGCGGGCCGCGCGCTGCGCCGGCATGTCGCGGGCAGCCGCGCGCGCATGCACAAGGCCTTCGGCCGCGCCGATGCCGAAGCCGCCACCACGAACAACCCACCAAAGGAAGTCTGAAATGACACCGGAGACCCTCGAAGTCAATGCCAGGAGTTATCGCTGGATGGCGCGCCCGATCGTGGTCGTGTGCGTGGACGGCTGCGAGCCGGCCTACCTCGACGCGGCCATCGCTGCCGGCGTGGCGCCGTACATCGGGCGCATGCGCAAGGAGGGCGCCGACCTGCTGGCCGACTGCGTCGTGCCGTCCTTCACCAACCCGAACAACCTGTCGATCGTGACCGGCGCGCCGCCCGCGGTGCACGGCATCTGCGGCAACTACTTCTTCGACCGCGAGCTGGGCCAGGAAGTGATGATGAACGACCCCAGGTACCTGCGCGCCGGCACCGTGCTGGCCGCCTTCGCCGACGCGGGCGCCAAGGTGGCGGTGGTCACGGCCAAGGACAAGCTGCGCAAGCTGCTGGGCCACCGCATGAAGGGCATCTGCTTCTCGTCCGAGAAGTCGGACCAGGTGACGATGGAGGAGAACGGCATCGACGACGTGCTCGGCATGGTCGGCATGCCGGTGCCCTCGGTCTACAGCGCCGAGCTCTCCGAGTTCGTGTTCGCGGCCGGCGTGAAGCTGATGGAGTCGCGCCGCCCCGATCTCATGTACCTCTCGACCACCGACTACGTGCAGCACAAGGCCGCGCCCGGCAGCGAGCAGGCCAACGCCTTCTACGCGATGATGGACCGCTACCTGGCGCAGCTCGATGCGCTCGGCGCCACCATCGTGCTGACCGCCGACCACGGCATGAACGACAAGCACGGCGCCGACGGCTCGCCCAACGTCATCTACCTGCAGGACGTGCTCGACGGCTGGTACGGCACCGGCACCGCGCGCGTGATCCTGCCGATCACCGATCCCTACGTGGTGCACCACGGCGCGCTCGGCTCCTTCGCCACGGTCTACGCGCCCGACGAGGGCAGCGTGCCGGGCTGGATCGAGCGCATCCGCCAGGTGCCGGGCATGGAGTCGGTGCTGTCGCGCAAGGAAGCGGCGCAGCGCTTCGAGCTCCCCGCCGACCGCATCGGCGACATCGTGGTCGTGAGCGAGAAGAACACCGTGATCGGCACCGCGGCCAGCCGCCATGACCTGTCGGCGCTCGAGGTGCCGCTGCGCTCGCACGGCGGCGTGTCGGAGCAGCGCGTGCCGCTGATCTGCAACCGCCCGGTGGCGGGCATCGCCGCCGGCCGCCGCCTGCGCAACTTCGATGCGCTCGACATCGCGCTGAACCACGCCCAGTAACCGACCGCCGGAGCACCCATGAGCCAAGCCACGCTGAAGCCAGGCACCATCCACCGCGAAGCCCTGCGCATCGCCGGCGAGCGCGTCTACCGCGACCGCACGATCGAGGTCACCTATCCCTACACCGGCGAGGTGATCGCCACCGTGCCCAAGGCCACGCTCGACGACGTGCGCAACGCGCTGCGCATCGCGCGCGACTACAAGCCCACGCTCACGCGCTACGAGCGCTACAAGATCCTGATGCGCGCGGGCGAGATCATTGCCTCACGCCTCGACGAGATCTCGCGCACCATCACGCTCGAATCGGGCCTGTCGCGCAAGGACTCGCTCTACGAGGTGGGCCGCGCCTCCGACGTGCTGCTGTTCGCGGCCAACCAGGCGCTGGTCGACGACGGCCAGGTGTTCTCGTGCGACCTCACGCACCACGGCAAGAGCCGCAAGGTCTACACGCTGCGCGAGCCGCTGCAGGGCGCGATCACGGCCATCACGCCGTTCAACCATCCGCTCAACCAGGTGATCCACAAGGTGGCGCCGGCCATCGCCACCAACAACCGCATCGTGCTCAAGCCCAGCGAGAAGACGCCGCTGGCGGCCTTCCTGCTGGCTGACATCCTCTACGAGGCCGGCCTGCCGCCGCCGATGCTGTCGGTGCTCACGGGCGACCCGCGCGAGATCGCCGACGAGCTGCTGACCAATGCCGACGTCGACCTCGTCACCTTCACCGGCGGCGTGCCGATCGGCAAGTACATCGCGGCCAAGGCGGTCTACAAGCGCCAGATCCTCGAGCTCGGCGGCAACGACCCGATCATCGTGATGGACGATGCCGACATCGAGGAAGCGGCCACGCTCGCGGCCAGCGGCTCGTACAAGAACTCGGGCCAGCGCTGCACCGCGATCAAGCGCATGCTGGTGCACGAATCGGTGGCCGACCAGTTCGTCGAGCTGCTGGTGGCCAAGACCCGCGCATTGAAGTACGGCGACCCGATGGATCCCGACACCGACATGGGCACGGTGATCGACGAGGCCGCCGCGAAGCAGTTCGAGGGCGTGGTCAACGAGGCCATCGCGGCCGGCGCGAAGCTGCTGTACGGCAACGAGCGCCGCGGCGCGCTGTATTCGCCGACCGTGCTCGACCGCGTCGATCCCGGAATGACGGTGGCGAAGCACGAGACCTTCGGGCCCGTGTCGCCGGTGATCCGCTTCAAGACCATCGACGAGGCGATCCGCATCTCGAACGGCACGGCCTACGGCCTGTCGTCGTCGATCTGCACCAACCGGCTTGACCACATCACGCGCTTCATCCGCGAGCTCAACGTCGGCAGCGTCAACGTGCGCGAGGTGCCGGGCTACCGGCTCGAACTCACGCCCTTCGGCGGCATCAAGGACTCGGGCCTGGGCTACAAGGAAGGCGTGCTCGAGGCGATGAAGAGCTTCACCAACACCAAGACCTACTCGCTGCCCTGGTAACCATGAGCCTGAGCCTTCCCGACATCGTCGGCCTGTTCGAAACCAAGGGCCATGCCCAGTACGACGGCGAGCCCGTCACGCAGCTCGAGCATGCGCTGCAATCGGCGCACCTGGCCGAGCAGGAGGGGGCGGACAGCGCGCTGATCGCCGCCTCGCTGCTGCACGACCTGGGCCACCTGCTGCACGACTTCGGCGGCACGCCGACGCAGCAGGGGCTCGACGACCTGCACCAGTACCGCTGCCTGCCGTTCCTGCGCGCGCTGTTCGGCCCGGCCACGCTGGAACCGATCCGGCTGCACGTCGATGCCAAGCGCTTCCTGTGCGCGCGCGAGCCCGGCTACCTCGAGGCGCTGTCGCCCGATTCGCAGCGCAGCCTGCAGCTGCAGGGCGGCGTGTTCGACTCGGCGCAGGCCAGTGCCTTCGAGGCGCTGCCCTACGCGAAGGACGCGGTGCGGCTGCGGCGCTGGGACGACACGGCCAAGTGCGCCGACGCGAAGACGCCGGACCTCGCGCATTACGTGCGGCACCTGGAGGCCGCGTTGAAGCCCTCCGCCATCGCCGCATGAGCGCTACGCCACCGGTCGTGCTGGCGCGCCGCCCGGCCACGCGGGAGGACGTTCCCTTCCTGCTCGCGCTGCGGCAGCGCACGATGAACGGCCACGTGGTGGCTTCGGGCGCCGAGGTCAGCGATGCGCACCACATGGCGCGGCTGATGCACCGCTTCGAATGCGCCGAGTTGCTGCTGCACGAGGGCGAGGCGGTCGGCCTGCTCAAGGTGTCGCGCGATCCGCACGAGTGGGTGCTGATCCAGATCCAGCTCGCGCCCGGCTATCAGGGGGGCGGCATCGGCACCCGGTTGTTGGCCGAGATCGTCGCCGAGGCCGGACGCGCCGGTGTGGACCTCACGCTCAGCGTGCTCAAGGCGAATCCGGCCCGCGCGCTCTACGCGCGCTTCGGCTTCGTCGTCGAGCGCGAGTCCGAGTTTTCCTACGAGATGCGGCGCAAGCCCTGACCCCTTCACGGAGCCGCCATGCGCCCCTTCTGGATCGAACAGGCCCTGTTCAACGACGGCGACCTCGCGCCCGCGCTGCAGGGCGAATGCGAGGCAGACCTCTGCATCGTCGGCGGCGGCTTCACCGGCCTGTGGACCGCGATCCAGGCCAAGCAGCAGGCGCCCGCGCTCGACATCGTCATCCTCGAGAGCGACCTCTGCGGCGCCGGCGCGAGCGGGCGCAACGGCGGCTGCCTGCTCACCTGGTCGGCCAAGTTCCTGACCCTGCGCCGGCTGTTCGGCGAGGACGAGGCGGTGCGCCTGGTCAAGGCCTCGGAGGCGGCGGTGCAGCACATCGCCGACTTCTGCGCCGCCCACGGCATCGACGCCGAGCTGCGCCAGGACGGCACGCTCTACACCGCCACCTCGCCGGCCCAGGTCGGCACGCTCGATCCGATGATGCGCGAGCTCGAGGCGCGCGGCATCCATTCCTACCGCACCCTGCCGCCCGAGGAAGTGGCGCGGCGCTCGGGCTCTGCGCGCAATCTCGCGGGCGTGTATTCGCCGATCGCGGCCACCGTGCATCCGGGCAAGCTGGTGCGCGGGCTGCGGCGCGTGGCGCTGGCGATGGGCATCCGCATCCACGAGCGCACGCCGATGCTCGACTTCTCCACCGGCCATCCGGTCGTGGTGCGCACGCCGGCGGGCAGCGTGCGCGCGAACAAGCTGGTGCTCGCGATGAATGCCTGGATGGCCAGCCGCTTCGCGCAGTTCGAGCGCACCATCGCCATCGTGTCGAGCGACATGGTGATCACCGAGCGCTGCCCCGAGCTGCTCGCGCGCAGCGGCCTGACCGACGGCGTGTCGGTGCTCGATTCGCGCACCTTCGTCTATTACTACCGCAGCACGGCCGATGGCCGCCTCATGCTGGGCAAGGGCGGCAACACCTTCGCCTGGGGCGGGCGCATGGCCAAGGTGTTCGACGAGCGCTCGCCCTACGAGGCCGAGCTCACGCAGGCGCTGCGTTCCTTCTTCCCGGCCCTGAGCGAAACGCCGATCACCGCGAGCTGGAACGGCCCGTCCGACCGCTCGGTCACGGGCTTCCCGTTCTTCGGCCGGCTCGATGGGGCGCCGCACATCTACTACGGCTTCGGCTACTCGGGCAACGGCGTCGGGCCGACCTACATGGGCGGGCAGATCCTGTCGTCGCTGGTGCTCGACCAGGACAACGCCTGGACGCGCAGCCCGATCACGAAGGGGCCGCTCGGTTACTTTCCGCCCGAGCCGGTGCGCTACGTGGGATCGATCGTGGTGCGCGACGCGATCCGGCGCAAGGAGCGGGCCGAGGACGAGAACCGCCAGCCGTGGCTGGTGGACCGCATGCTCAGCAAGCTCGCCAACGCAGCAGGCAAGGCCGACAAGGCCTGACCCGCGGCGGCGGGCCGGGCGGGCCCGCACGTCATGGCTCCCGTCTATGATCCGCGCGCCGCATGGGAGCGGCAGGCATCACAACACGAAGACGAGGAGAAGGCATGACATATTTCAAGGCCGTGCGCCGCCGCACGTTCTGGCTGGGCGCGTTGCTGGCCGTCGCGAGTCTTGCCGGCTGCGGAACGCCGCCGACATACAAGCTTCGCCCCGTCACCGGCCAGTCGCCGGGGACTTTCTCGCTGGCCCATTCCAAGGCGGTCGAGGACGAGCGCCATGGGACGCGTCATCTGGATGCGGCCAAGAGCATCGTCTACTCCCAGAACTTCGGCGGTGGCGGCGCGGCCCTTGGCCTGCTGCTCGGCCCGTTGGGCGTGGCGGCCAACATCAGCATGATCGACAGCAACACCGAGGCGGACGCCGTGCGCCTGCGGGGCAAGCTGACGCTGGCGCCACGGGAGCTGTTCCTCGCGGCCGCGACGCAACAGGGCCTGGAGGTCGTGGACGATGCCGCGACCGGCGTGCCGGGCCGCACGCTGGCCACGCCCTACCTGTTCGTGAGCAAGACCGACAACGACCGCCTGCTGACCGCGGCGGCGGTGCGGCTGGAGTACGGGCAGGGCGCCGACCAGTGGTCGGGCGTCTACATGTACCAGCTGCCTTCGTCCTACCAGCTGGACGACCTGGCCCGCCTCACGCCCGAGATGCAGGCCCGCCTGGGCACGGAGGCGGCCCAGGGCTTCTCGGCGCTCGCGGCCTTCATCGCGAAGGAAGCGCCGCAGCAGGAGGGCCAGGCCAAGGGCGGGACCGAGAAAGACTTCAGCTACAAGTCGGATCTGCTGACGCCCCGCATCGAGATCGAGATGAATGGCCGGTTCATCGCGCGGTCCGGCGACCTGATCTGGTTCAGGAGCTTCGGCGGCGTGTATGCCGTGCGCACCTCGAACATCAAGGTCATGTCGGGCGGAGTCTGATCAGTTGGTTTCCGCCAGCGCGTCGCCCAGCGCATTGATCATGCGATCGATCTCCGCCTTCTCCGAGACGAACGGCGGCGCGAGTTGGATGGTGTCGCCGCCGTAGCGCACGTAGAAGCCCTTCTTCCAGCAGTTCATCGCGATCTCGTAGGGACGGCGCGCCGGTTCGCCGGGCAGCGCGGCGATGGTGAGGCCGGCCGCGAGGCCGAAGTTGCGGATGTCGGCGACGTGCTTGCTGCCCTTGAGGCTGTGCACGGCGTTCTCGAAATGCGGCGCCAGCGCCTTCACGCGCGCGGGCATGTCTTCCTTCTGCAGCACGTCGAGCGCGGCGATGCCGGCGGCGCAGGCCACGGGGTGGGCCGAGTAGGTGTAGCCGTGCGGGAACTCGAGCATGTAGTCGGGGCCGCCCGCGGCCATGAAGGTGTCGTAGATCTCCTTGCTGGCGATCACGGCGCCCAGCGGCTGCGCGCCGTTGGTGATCTGCTTGGCGGCGTTCATGATGTCGGGCACCACGCCGAAGGCATCGGCGCCGGTGAGCGTGCCGCAGCGGCCGAAGCCGGTGATGACCTCGTCGAAGATCAGCAGGATGTTGTTGGCGGTGCAGATGTCGCGCAGGCGCTTGAGGTAGCCCTGCGGCGGGATCACCACGCCGGCCGAACCCGCGAAGGGCTCGACGATGACGGCCGCGATGTTCGAGGCGTCGTGCAGCGCGATCAGGTCGAGCAGGCGGTCGGCCAGCTCGGCGCCGTTCTCGGGCATGCCGCGCGTGAAGGCATTGGCCGCGAGCTGGGTGTGGGGCAGGTGGTCGGCCTCGACGCCCTGGCCGAACAGCTTGCGGTTGGCGCCGATGCCGCCGACCGAGATGCCGCCGAAGTTGACGCCGTGGTAGCCCTTCTCGCGCCCGATCAGCCGGGTCTTGCTCGCCTGGCCCTTGGCGCGCCAGTAGGCGCGCGCCATCTTGAGCGAGGTGTCGGCGGCCTCGGAGCCCGAGCCGGTGAAGAAGACGTAGTCGAGGCCGGCGGGCGTCAGTTCCTTGAGCCGGTTGGCGAGCTCGAAGGACAGCGGATGGCCGAACTGGAAGGCCGGCGAATAGTCGAGCTTGGCGATCTGGCGGCTCACCGCCTCGGTGATCTCGGGGCGGCCGTGGCCCAGGCCCGAGCACCACAGGCCCGAGAGGCCGTCGAAGATCTTGCGGCCTTCGTGGTCGGTGAAGTAGGCGCCCTTGGCCTCGACGATCAGGCGCGGGTCGGCCTTGAACTGGCGGTTGGCGGTGTAGGGCATCCAGTGCGCCTCGAGCCAGGCGGCATCGGTGCGCGGGGCCGGGTTGGCGAGGTCGGGCGTGGCGAGGGTCATGGGTGCGTCCAGGTTGGGTGGGAAAGCTGACGCGACTATTGTTGGCAAGCCATTCAGTGTGGAGAATGGCGCAATATCAATGTTCACTTGACGATCCATGCAAGTAAAAGAAGGCGCCTCCACGGCCCGCAGCCGTGCCGTGCTGGGCCAGCTCAGCGACATGGACCTGCGCCTGCTCAAGGTGTTCAAGAGCGTGGTCGACTGCGGCGGCATGGCGGCGGCCGAGCTCGAGCTCAACATCGGCACCTCGACGGTGAGCCGCCACGTGAAGGACCTCGAGACCCGCCTCGGCCTGGTGCTGTGCCGGCGCGGCCGGGCCGGCTTCGCGCTCACGGCCGAGGGCCAGCGCGTCTACGACGAGACGCTGCGGCTGCTCGCTTCGGTCGACGCCTTCCGCGGCAGCATCGACGACATCCACAACCGCATGGGCGGCCAGCTCGAGGTGGCGCTGTTCGACAAGACCGCGACCAATCCGCAGGCGCGCATCGGCGAGGCGATCGCGCGCTTTGCCGAGGTGGCGCCCGAGGTCAGCCTGGCGGTGCACGTGGGTTCGATCAACGCGATCGAGCAGGGCGTGCTCGAGGGCCACTTCCAGATCGGCATCATCCCGGCGCACCGCAGCTCGAAGAGCCTGATCTACGAGGAGCTGTTCGGCGAGACCATGCTGCTGTACTGCGGCCGCGGCCATCCGCTCTTCGAGGCCAGCCATGCGAAGCTCACCTGGCCCAAGCTGCGCGAGCACCATTTCGCGGGCCTGGGCTACCACTCGCCCAACATGGAGCTGAGCCACCGCGCGCAGCTCTCGCGCAAGGCCACGGGCTTCGACCAGGAGGCGATCGCCACGCTGATCCTTTCAGGGCGCTTCCTGGGTTTCCTGCCCGACCACTATGCGCAGGTGTTCGAGCAGCGCGGGCTGATGCGCCCGGTGCTGCCCGAGCGCTTCCATTACGAATGCCGCTTCGTGAGCCTGCTGCGGCGTTCGCCGAAGCCTTCGCGCGCGGTGCTGGCGTTCCAGGCCTGCCTCACGGCGGCGCACCGCGGCAAGTAGGAGGCGCGCTCAGCGCTGGGCGTTGGGCACCAACAGATGCTTGGCGCCGATGTGCGCCTCCATCTCGTGCATGTGCTGCTCGGCGTCGACCATGTGCTCGCTCATCAGCCGCTGCACCGTCGCGGCGTCCTCCTTGCGGTAGGCCGCGAGCAGCTGCGTGTGGTAGTCGACGTTGGCCTCGCCGAAGTGGTGGTGGTCGAGCGCCTTCTTGTAGACCACGAGGTCGCGCAGCAGGTCGTTGAGGAAGCGGCACATGAAGGACAGCACCGGGTTGGGGCAGGCCTCGGCCAGGATGGTGTGGAAGGCCAGCTCGGCCTCGCGCTGGATGCGCTGCTCGTCCTCGGAGGCCGGTTCCTTCGTGCACAGGCGCACGTTTTCTTCGAGCCGCTCGAACATCTCGGGCGTGAGCCGGCCCACCACGCTGACCGCGAGCTCGGGTTCGAGCGCCTTGCGCAGCTGGTAGATGTGGTGGCCGTCGAGGTGGTGGAAGTGCAGGAAGTTGCGCAACGGCTCGGACGCATGCTCGACCGACACCTGCTGCAGGTAGGCGCCGCCGCCGGGCCCGGTGCGGATCGAGATCAGGCCGCTGACCTCGAGCGCCTTGAGCGCCTCGCGCACGGTGCTCTTCGAATAACCGAACAGCTCGATCAGTTCCTTCTCGTTCGGCAGCCGGTCGCCGGGCTGCTTGCGCTCGGCCACGATCCAGCGCTTCACGTCCTCGACGATGACGTCCGAGAGCTTTTGTCGCTTCGGGCGGTGTTGCCCCACTGTCATGCCCACGCTCGATGTCCCTCGGGAGATGCGCGGAATGCGCAACAGCGCGCGATCTTACCCAGCGGTACTGGGTGCATCGGCGTGGTGCACGCGGGCGGGGCGAGGGGGCCGCGAAGTCGGTGGTTTTTGGGCACGAGGATTGCTAGCGGGTTTTTACCAGCATATTAATCCTATTTATCCGCTTAAATTCGCCGCGACCGCGGACGCCCATCCCCTCCACCCTCACCACGACGGAGTTCCTCTTGCAACGCAGACACCTTCTCCAACTGGCCGCCCTGTCGGCCGCTCCCGCTTCCCTGCTGGCCGGCCGTTCGGCTTTCGCGCAATCGGCCGAGGCGATCCGCTTCGGTTGCCCGGTGCCGATGTCGGGCGCCTTCGCGGCCAACGGCAAGTTCGCCGACCTCGGCATGAAGCTGGCGATCGAGCAGTACGGCAGCGTGCTCAAGCGTCCGCTGGCCTACACGGTGCTCGACACCGAGGGCAAGCCCGCGACCGCGGTGCGCAAGGTGCAGGAAGCCTCGCAGCAGCAGGGCGCGAAGTTCTTCGCGGGCGGCATCCTGTCGTCGGAAGCGCTGGCCATGGGCAAGGAGGCCGAGAAGGCCGGCGGCCTGTTCATCACCACCGCGGGCGCCGACGAGATCACCGGCAAGGACTGCAACCCCGCCACCTTCCGCTGGTCGGTGCCCACCTTCGGCGCCATCGAGCAGACGGTGCGCCCGCTGGTCGCGCAGATGCCCAAGGCCAAGCGCTGGTACACGATCACGCCGCAGTACGTGTTCGGCGACGGCCTCCTGAGCGCGGCCAAGGCCATCTTCCAGGAGAAGGGCATCGAGCACGTGGGCAACAGCTACCACTCGCTCAACGAGAAGGAGTTCAGCGGCTACCTCACCAACGCGATGGCCGCCAAGCCCGACGTGCTGCTGCTGCTGAACTTCGGCGCCCAGTCCTCGGCCGCGCTGCGCCAGGCGGTGAGCTTCGGCATGCACAAGAACATGACGATCCTGATGGCCTGGGCCTCGGGGCTCGAGCAGTTCGACGAGCTCGGTGCCGACCTCTGCGACGGCGTCTACTTCGGCGCGCAGTACTGGCACACGGTGGATACGCCGCTCAACAAGGAACTGGTGAAGCGCACCGCCGACAAGCTCAAGATCGTGCCCAACTACAGCCTCGCGGGCTCGTACATCTGCACCAAGATCCTGATCGACGGCATCGTGAAGGCCGGCACGGTCGACCAGAAGGCCGTGATCGCGGCGCTCGAGGGCATGAAGTTCGACGGCCTCACGGGCAGCGAGGAGATCCGCAAGGCCGACCACCAGGTGGTGAAGGACTACTACCTGCTCAAGGGCAAGGCCAAGTCGAAGATGAAGGACGCGGCCGACTACGTCGAGGTGGTGAGCTCCGGCAAGTCCTTCCTGCCGGTCGACAAGACGGGCTGCAAGCTGGCCTGAGTCACGCCGGTTCCGCGATCTCGTCCGTGCCACCGCGGTGGCGCGGCGGGGCGCGGTCCGCCCGCACGCTCCATTTCCCACACCCATGTCCGTCTACCTGCTCCAGACCATCAACGGCATCGGCATCGGCATGCTGTATTTCCTGCTGGCCGTCGGCCTGTCGATCGTGTTCGGCCTGCTGCGCTTCGTGAACTTCGCGCACGGCGCCTTCTACCTGCTGGGCGCCTACCTGTGCTTCCAGGCGCTGCAGTGGGGCCTGAACTTCTGGGCCGCGCTGGTGCTGGTGCCGCTGGCCGTCGGCGCGCTCGGCTGGCTGGCCGAGAAGCTGCTGCTGCGCCGCGTGTACGCGAAGGCGCATGAATTCCACATCCTCGTCACCGTGGGCCTGGCGCTCGCGGTGCAGGAGATCGTGATCGTCTTCTGGGGCCCGCTGGGCAACAGCGTGCCCACGCCCGACCTGCTGCAGGGCGTGGTGATGTGGGGCAGCTTCATCTATCCGAAGTACCGGCTGTTCGTGATCGGCTTCACCGCCGTGCTCGCGGTGCTGCTGTGGTGGGTGCTCGAGGGCACGCGCCTGGGCAGCGCGGTGCGCGCGGGCAGCGAGTCGACCGAGATGGTCTCGCTGCTCGGCATCAACGTGTTCCGCGTCTTCAGCCTGGTGTTCGCGCTCGGCGCGGCCACGGCGGCACTGGCCGGCGTGCTGGCCGCGCCGATCCGCGGCGCCGAGCCCTTCATGGGCGTGGAGGCGCTCGGCGTGGCCTTCGTGGTGGTGGTGATCGGCGGGCTCGGCAGCTTCGGCGGCGCTCTGGTCGGCGGCCTGCTGATCGGCATCGTGCAGAGCCTGATGAGCACGCTGTGGCCGCCCGGTGCGAGCCTGATGATCTACATCGCGATGGCGGCCGTGCTGCTGCTGCGCCCGCATGGCCTGCTCGGCCGCAGAGGATGAACGCCATGCCCAGAAAAATCACTTTCCTGCTGGCACTGGCCGTCACGCTGGCGCTGCCGTTGTTCATGCGCTCGGGCTCGCTCGCGAGCGAGGTGCTGATCTACGCGCTCGCCGCGCTCGGCTGCAACCTGCTCTTGGGCTACACGGGCCTGCTGTCCTTCGGCCAGGGCATTTTCTTCGGCCTGGGCAGCTACACCATCGCGATCCTGCTCACGCGGCTCGCGTTGCCGATGCCGCTGGCGCTGCTCGCGGCCATCGGCATGGGCGCGCTCGGCGCGGCGCTGGTCGGCTGGGTCGCGATCCGCCAGCGCGGCACCTACTTCGTGATGCTCACGCTGGCCTTCGCGCAGATGTTCTATTTCGTGGCCTACACGGCCTCGGGCCTGACCGGTGGCGACAACGGCCTGCTCGACGTGCCGCGCCCGGCCTTCATGGACACGCCGTGGAAGTACTACGCCTTCGTGGCCGTGATGTTCCTGATCGCTTTCGGCTTGCTGCTGCGCGTGACCGACTCGGTGTTCGGCCGCACGCTGCTGGCGATCCGCGACAACGGCGACCGCGCCGCCGCGGTGGGCTACGACCTGCGGCGCTTCAAGCTGCTGGCCTTCGTGATCTCGGGCGCCGTCACCGGCCTCGCGGGCGGGCTGCACGCCATGATGACCGGCATCGCGCCGCTGTCGAACGCCGAGTACCACACGAGCGAGATGATCCTGGTCATCACCGTGATCGGCGGCACCGGCAACCTGTTCGCCTCGGTGCTGGGTTCGGCCTTCTACGTGCTGCTGGCCGACTGGCTCTCCACGCTGTGGCCGCGCTGGCTGCTGCTGCTGGGGCTGCTGCTGATCGGCGTGAGCATCGGCATGCAGCGCGGCCTCTGGGGGCTGGGCGAGAGCGCCTGGCGACGCATCTTCGGGAAGGGCGTGCAAGGCGCCGACGCCTCCGCCGCGCAGGGAGAAAAAGCATGAGCGACGTTCTCATCGAAGCCGTCGGCGTCACCAAGCACTACGGCAAGTTCGCCGCGCTCGGCGGCGTCGACTTGAAGATCCGCCGCAACACGGTGCACTCGGTGATCGGCCCGAACGGCGCGGGCAAGACCACGCTGTTCCACATGCTCACGGGCACCGGCACCACCACCGGCGGGCGCATCCTGTTCGACGGCCACGACGTGACGCGCGAGCCCGACCACCGCCGCGTGCAGCGCGGCATGGCGCGCTCGTTCCAGGTCACGAGCCTGTTCGGCAGCCTCGCGGTGCGCGAGAACCTGCGCGTGGCGGCGCAGGGCATCGCGCCGCGCCAGGCCATGAACTGCTGGCGCGCGCCGGTCGGCGAGATGGCCTGCAAGGCGATCGTGGACGAAGTGCTGCAGCGCGTGGGCCTCGAGCGCTTCGCCCACGTGCCGGCGGCCGAGCTCTCGCATGGCCAGCAGCGGCGGCTCGAGGTCGGCATGGCGCTGGCCGCGCGGCCGAAGGCGATCTTCCTCGACGAGCCGACCTCGGGCATGGGCATCGACGACCTCGACGACATGAAGCAGCTGATCCGCGGCCTGCGCGAGGAGCACACCGTGGTGCTGATCGAACACAACATGAACATCGTGATGGACATCTCCGACACCGTGACCGTGATGCAGCTGGGCCGCGTGCTGGCCGAGGGGCTGCCGGGCGACATCCGCGCCGATGCGCGCGTGCGCAGCGCCTACCTCGGCAACATGATCACGGGAGGCAAGGCATGAGCACCAGCCACATCCTCGAGGTCGAGGGCCTGCATGCGCACTACGGCAAGAGCCATGTGCTGCAGGGCGTGTCGCTGCGCGTGGGCGAAGCCGAGCTGGTGACGCTTTTGGGCCGCAACGGCGCGGGCAAGTCGACCACGCTCAAGAGCATCGCAGGCGCGGTCACGCCCACGGCCGGGCGCGTGCGCTTCCAGGGCGCCGACATCGCGGGCCAGCCCGCGCACCGCATCGCCGCGCGCGGCGTCTGCCTGGTGCCCGAGCACCGCGGCATCTTCAAGCTGCTGACAGTCGAGGAGAACCTGCTGCTCGGCCAGCGGCGCGAGTCGCCGTGGCAGCTCGACGACATCTACCGCATCTTTCCGCGCCTGAAGGAGCGGCGCCGCAACGGCGGCGGCCAGCTCTCGGGCGGCGAGCAGCAGATGCTGGCCATCGGCCGCGCGCTGATGAACCATCCGCGCCTCCTGATCCTCGACGAGCCGGTCGAGGGCCTGGCGCCGGTGATCGTGGAGGAGATCGTCGCGCAGCTCCAGACCATCAAGGCCGCGGGCGTCGCGATCCTGCTGGTGGAACAGAACCTCGAGGTCTGCGTGCAACTCGCCGATCGCCACTACATCGTCGAGCAGGGCCGGATCGTGCACGAGGCCGGCAATGCCGCCTTCATGGCCGATCACGACGTGAAAGACCGCTACCTGGGCGTGGGCCTCGCCTGAGGCGCACCCATCGATTCAGAGAAAACCATGACACCACACACCGAACTGCGTATCGACGGCCAGCGCCTCTGGCGCTCGCTGATGGAACTGGCGCGCCTGGGCGCCACCGAGAAGGGCGGCGTCTGCCGCATCGCGCTGACCGGACTCGACCGCCAGGGCCGCGACCTGTTCGTGCGCTGGGCGCGCGAGGCGGGCTGCGAGGTGCGCGTCGACGCCATCGGCAACATCTTCGCGCGCCGCGCCGGCCGCAACGCCGCGCTGCCGCCGGTCACCACCGGCAGCCACATCGACACCCAGCCCACGGGCGGCAAGTTCGACGGCAACTACGGCGTGCTGGCCGGGCTGGAGGTGATCCGCTGCCTCAACGATGCGGGCGTGCAGACCGAGGCGCCGATCGAGGTGGCCGTGTGGACCAACGAGGAGGGCTCGCGCTTCGTGCCCGTGATGATGGGCTCGGGCGTGTTCGCCGATGCCTTCACGCTCGAGCACGCGCTCGCGCAGCGCGACACCGAGGGCGTGAGCGTGGCCGAGGCGCTCGCGGCCATCGGCTACGCGGGCAGCGTGCCGGCCTCGGCGGCTTCGTCGCCGGTCGGCGCCTACTTCGAGGCGCACATCGAGCAGGGCCCGGTGCTCGAGGCGCACGAGCGGGTGATCGGCGTGGTCGAGGGCGCGCTGGGCCAGCGCTGGTACGACGTGGTGCTGCAGGGCATGGAGGCCCATGCCGGTCCCACGCCGATGGAGCTGCGCAAGGATGCGCTGCTCGCGGCCGCCGAACTGGTGACCGAGGTCAACCGCATCGCGCTGGCCCATGCGCCGCACGGGCGCGGCACGGTCGGCTGGATCGATGCCTATCCGAACTCGCGCAACGTGATCCCGGGCCGCGTGAAGCTCAGCGTGGACCTGCGCGCGGCCGACGACGTGGTGCTGTCGGCGATGGACGCCGCGCTCAAGGCCGCGGTGCAGCGCATCGCGGGCACGTCGAAGGTGGAGGCGACGCTCGAGCAGGTCGTGTACTTCCCGCCGCAGCCCTTCACGCCGGCGCTGGTGTCGGCGGTGCGCGAGGCGGCCGAGGCGCAGGGCCTGGGCTGGATGAACGTGATCAGCGGCGCGGGCCACGACGCGGTGTACCTGGCGCGCGTATGCCCCGCGGCGATGATCTTCGTGCCCTGCCGCGACGGCATCAGCCACAACGAGATCGAGGACGCGCAGCCCGATCATCTCGAGGCCGGCTGCAATGTGTTGCTGCAGGCGATGCTCCGCAGCGCCGGGGTGGCCGCATGAAGGTGCTGATCGCGCGTCTCAACCACGAGACCAACACCTTCTCGCCCGTGCCCACGCCGCTCGCGGCCTTCGGGCCCGACGGCCCGACCTTCGGCGAACAGGCGTACCGCGACAACAAGGGCATGCGCACCGCGATGTCGGCCTTCATCGACCTGGCCGAGGCGGCCGGCGCCGAGCTGGTCACGCCGGTGTCGGCCTCGGCCAACCCGAGCGGGCCGGTCGATGCGCGTGCCTACGACGAGCTCACGCAACGCATCGTCGACGCGGCGCCGGGCTGCGACGCGATCCTGCTCGACCTGCATGGCGCGATGGTGGCCCACAACAGCGCGGACGGCGAGGGCGACCTGCTGGTGCGGCTGCGCGCGGCCGCGCCCGGCGTGCCGATCGGCGTGGCGCTCGACCTGCATGCCAACGTCACGCCCGCGATGGTGGAGAACGCCGACGTGATCGTCGGCTTCAAGACCTATCCGCACGTCGACATGTACGAGACCGGCGAACACGCGGGCCGGCTGCTGCTCGACCTGCTGGCGGGGCGCGGGCGGCCCGCGATGCGCTGGCATTCGCTGCCGCTGATGGCCCACACGCTGCGCAGCGCCTCCTACACCGGCGCGATGCAGCGCGCCATCGACGCCGCGCGCGCGGCCGAGGCCTCGGGCGAATCGCTCGCGGTGTCGATCCTCGCGGGCTTCTCGCTGTCGGACATCGAGGCGCCGTGCATGAGCGTGATCGTGGTCGACGCGCAGTCGGGCGAGCGCGCGCAGGCCACGGCCGACCGCATCGCGGCGCAGATGTGGAACGAGCGCGAGGCCTTCGTCTACGACAGCGAGCCGCTGGCCGACTCGGTCGCGCGCGCGAAGCAGCTGGCCGAAGGCGCCGAGCGTCCGGTGCTGCTGCTCGACCATGGCGACAACTGCATGTCGGGCGGCAGCTGCGACACCATGGACGTGCTGCAGGAGGCGCTGGCCCAGGGGCTCGAGGGCATCGGCGTCGGGCCGCTGTGCGATCCCGATGCGGTGGCCGAACTGGTCGCGGCGGGCGAGGGCGCAACTGCGACGGTGGCGCTGGGCAACAAGGTCTCGCTGGCCGGCATCGGCCGCGAGAACGCGCCGGTGCGGCTCACGGGCATCGTGCGCACGATCTGCGACGGCGAGTACGTCATCACCGGCCCGACCTACACCGGCCAGCGCGCCAGCATGGGCCGCACCGTGCTGTTCGACATCGGCGCCGCGCGCATCGTGGTCACCGAGCGCACGCAGGAGCCGTGGGATATCGGCGTGTTCGCATGCACGGGGCTCGATCCGCGCCGCGAGCGCTTCCTGCTGCTGAAGTCGCGCATGTACTGCCGGCCGGTGTTCGAGCCGCTCGCGGCCGCGCTGGTGGAGTGCGACAGCCGCGGCGTGACCAGTTCGGACTACGGGCTGTTCCCGTTCGGCAAGGTGCGGCGGCCGGTGTTTCCGCTCGACCCGATCTGAAGGCTTTCATGACCTCCCACGTCATGGACCCCGAGCGCCGCTGAAACGACCATTCCTTCACCCCGCAACGTCGCGGGATTCAACGAAAGGAATCGTCGCCATGAACACCGCCGCCCACGACCCCGCCGCCATCGCCCAGGGCTATATCGCCGTCTGGAACGAGACCGATCCCGCGCGCCGCGCCGCGCTGCTCGAAGCCGGCTGGTCGGCCGACGCGCAGTACGTCGACCCGCTCATGCAGGGCAGCGGCCATGCGCAGATCAGCGCGCTGGTCGGCGCCGTGCACCAGCGCTACCCGGGCTTCCGCTTCAACCTGCTGGGCAAGGCCGACGCGCACGGCGACCATGTGCGCTTCTCGTGGACGCTCGGGCCGAGCGGCGCCGAGGACCTGATCCAGGGCACCGACTTCGTGCGGCTGGACGCGGGCAAGCTGCGCTCGGTGACCGGCTTTCTCGACAAGGTGCCGGTCGGCGCCTGAGTCAGTCCGCGGTGCCGGTGCCGCGCCCGCGCCAGAGCTTGCGGTAGACGGTGGCGCGGCTGATGCCCAGCGCGCGCGCCGCCTCGGCCACGTTGCCGCGGGCATCGGCCACGGCCTTGCGGATCAGCGCGGTTTCCACGTCGCGCAGCCGCGGTCGCGGCTCGGGCGCGGCGGCGCCGTGGCTGCTGCCGTCGCCGCGCTGGGGCCGCACCTGCACCCGCAGGCCCGACCACAGCGGCACCTCGAGCACCGCGTCGCCGCGTCGCGCGGCATCGAACAGCATGTCGAGCGGCAGCGCGAACAGGTCGTTGCAATGCAGGCCGCCCTGGCTGCGCGCCAGCGGCTGGTGCAGCATTTGCCGCGCCGCAGCATTGGCGCCCGTGACGTTGCCGCCGCCGTCGATGCACAGCAGGCCCTCGGCCGCCTCGCTGGTGGCGCAGCCGGGCCAGGCCAGGCGCAGCAGCATCGCACAGGGCGCGCGCAGCACCAGCGCGTTCTCGATGCTGCGCGCCGACAGGGTCGCGAGGTGGCGCAGCTCGGGCCGCTCGGCCACCTGCACGCCGGTCAGGTCGAGCATGCCGATGCAGTCGCCCTGGGGACCGAACAGCGGCGCGCCGGCGCAGCTGTAGACGCTGGTGTCGTCGAAGAAATGCTCGCCGCCGTGCAGCCAGACCGACTCCTGCTCGGCCAGCGCGGTGCCGATCGCGCTGGTGCCGATGGCGCGCTCCGACAGGTCGACGCCGATGCGCCCGATGTTGCGCGCATAGCGGCTCGCGTCGTCGGTGCCGTCGGGCAGCACGCCGAGGTCGACCACGATGCCCTCGGCATCGGTGAGCACGGCGAAATAGCGGGTGTCGGCGATGGCGCGCGACAGGCGTTCGATCACCGGACGCGCGGCCGACACCAGGGCGCGGTTGCGCTCCATCACCTCGCGCTGGACGCCGCGGCTCACGGGCTCGAAGCTCACGCGCTGCTGCGGCTGCTGGCCGGCCTCGATGCAGCGCTGCCACGAGCGGGCGATCCAGGGTTCGATGCGGCTGCCGGGCGGAACGCGGAGATCGGCGGCATCGCCATGGATCAGGGCCTGTCGGGCCTGGGCGATGGCCAGCGAGCGCTCGGGTGTCGGCAGGGCGTTGGAAGCGAGCATCTTGTTTGCGGGGCGCGTGGGACGCCCGTTTTGGGGACCTGCCGAACGGCAAGCTGTTTCATTTTGAGAATTTCAGGCCCCCGGCGCAAGCGTCGAGGGTTTTGCCTAGGATAGTGCAGGGGGTCGGCATCCAAGATGCCCACGGGGCCCGCCCATGCCGCCACGCCGCAGCGTGGGTGCGGGCCTGTCAGCCATCACCCTTCACGGAGACAGCCACATGCAGGTAGCCCTCAAGGTCAACGGCCGCTCGGTCACCGTCGACGCGCCACCCAACACCCTCCTCGTGCACGCGATCCGCGAGCACCTCCACCTCACCGGCACCCACGTCGGCTGCGACACCGCCCAGTGCGGCGCCTGCACCGTCCACGTCGACGGCCGCGCCGTCAAATCGTGCAACATCCTGGCGGCCCAGGTGGCCGGCGCCGAGATCACCACCATCGAGGGCGTGGCCCAGCCCGACGGCACCATGCACCCGATGCAGGCCGCGTTCAAGGAATGCCACGGCCTGCAATGCGGCTTCTGTACCCCGGGGATGGTCATGAGCGCCATCGACCTGTGCACCCACCACCCCAAGTCGAGCGAATCCGAGATCCGCGAGCTGCTCGACGGCAACCTGTGCCGCTGTACCGGCTACCAGAACATCGTCAAGGCCGTGCAGATGGGCGGCGAGGCCATGGCCTCGGGCAAGCCGGTTCCGGTCCAGGCCACGGCCGCGGCCTGAGGAGAGCGACATGGGTGCCTCCGACTTCGCGAACCTGCCGCACATCGGCAACGCGCTGCGGCGCAAGGAAGACTACCGGTTCCTGACCGGTGCGGGCAACTACACCGACGACATCACGCTGGCGAACCAGTCGCACGCGGTGTTCGTCCGCTCCCCGCACGCGCATGCGCGCATCGTCTCGGTCGACATCGCCGACGCGCTCACGATGCCCGGCGTGGTCGGCATCTTCAGCGGCAAGGACATCGAGGGCAAGATGGGCGGGCTGCCCTGCGGCTGGCTGATCAACAACCCCGACGGCACGCCGATGAAGGAGCCGATGCACCCGATCCTCGCGATCAACAAGGTGCGCTATGTCGGCGACCATGTCGCGATGGTGGTGGCCGAGACGGTCGAGCAGGCGAAGAACGCCGCCGAGGCCGTGGTGGTCGAGTACGAGGTGCTGCCCGCATTGGTCGGCGTGGCCGACGCGGCGAAGAAGGCCGGCGGCGTCACGATCCACGACGAGGCGCCCGACAACCAGTGCTACAAGTGGGCGCTGGGCGACAAGGCGGCGGTCGATGCCGCCTTCGCGGGCGCCGCGCACGTCACGAAGCTCGATCTGGTCAACAACCGGCTGATCCCCAACCCGATCGAGCCGCGCGTGGCCATCGGCAGCTACAGCCGCGGCACCGACGACTACACGCTCTACGTCTCGAACCAGAACCCGCACGTCGAGCGGCTGCTGATGACGGCCTTCGTGCTGGGCCTGCCCGAGCACAAGGTGCGCGTGATCGCGCCCGACGTGGGCGGCGGCTTCGGCTCGAAGATCTTCCTCTACGCCGAGGACGTGTGCCTGACCTGGGCCGCCAAGCAGCTCAACCGCAACATCAAGTGGACGGCCGAGCGCTCGGAATGCTTCCTGTCGGACGCGCACGGCCGCGACCACGTGAGCCATGCCGAGATGGCGATGGACAAGGACGGCAAGTTCCTCGCGATGCGGGTCCACACCGACGCCAACCTCGGCGCCTACCTGTCGACCTTCTCGACCGCGGTGCCGACCATCCTCTACGCCACCCTGCTCGCGGGCCAGTACACCACGCCGCAGATCTACGTCGAGGTCGATGCCTGGTTCACCAACACGGCACCGGTCGACGCCTACCGCGGCGCCGGCCGGCCCGAGGCCACCTACCTGCTCGAGCGGCTGGTCTCGCGCTGCGCCTGGGAAATGAACCTGGGCCAGGACGAGATCCGCCAGCGCAACTTCATCACCGCCTTCCCGTACCAGACGCCGGTGGCGCTGCAGTACGACACCGGCGACTTCCATGCCTGCATGGACAAGGCGCGCAAGCTGGCCGAGGTCGAGGGCTATGCCCAGCGCAAGTCGGCCAGCGAGGCGGCCGGCAAGCTGCGCGGCATCGGCTACTCGAGCTACATCGAGGCCTGCGGCATCGCGCCATCGAACATCGCGGGCGCGCTCGGCGCGCGCGCGGGCCTGTTCGAGTGTGGCGAGATCCGCGTGCACCCGACCGGCAGCGTGACCGTGTTCACCGGCTCGCACAGCCATGGCCAGGGCCACGAGACCACCTTCGCGCAGGTGGTGGCGGCGCGCCTGGGCATCGCGGTCGAGGCGGTCGACGTGGTGCACGGCGACACCGGCCGCGTGCCCTTCGGCATGGGCACCTACGGCTCGCGCTCGATCTCGGTCGGCGGCGCGGCCATCATGAAGGCGCTCGACAAGATCGAGGCCAAGGCCAAGAAGATCGCCGCGCACCTGATGGAGGCGAGCGACGCCGACATCGAGTTCGCCAACGGCGAGTTCACGGTCAAGGGCACCGACAAGAAGATCCCGTTCGGCCAGGTGGCGCTGACGGCCTACGTGCCGCACAACTACCCGCTCGACAAGCTCGAGCCGGGCCTCAACGAGACCGCCTTCTACGACCCGACCAACTTCACCTTCCCGGGCGGCACCTACATCTGCGAGGTCGAGATCGACAAGCAGACCGGCGAGGTGCGCGTCGACCGCTTCACCGCGGTCGACGACTTCGGCACCATCATCAATCCGATGATCGTCGAGGGCCAGGTGCACGGCGGGCTGGTGCAGGGCATCGGCCAGGCGCTGCTCGAGAACTGCGTCTACGACAACGAGACCGGCCAGTTGCTCACCGGCAGCTTCATGGACTACGCCATGCCGCGCGCCGCCGAGTTCCCGCAGTTCAAGCTCGACACCGTCTGCACGCCCTGCACCCACAACCCGCTGGGCACCAAGGGCTGCGGCGAGGCGGGCGCGATCGGCTCGCCGCCGGCGGTCATCAACGCCGTGCTCGATGCGCTGGCACCGCTGGGCGTGAAGGACTTCGACATGCCGGCCTCGTCTAGCCGCGTCTGGGAAGCGATGCAGAAGGCAGGCGCTGCCGCCTGATCACCCCCATATCTATAAATAAAGAAGGAACCACCCCATGTACGCCTTCACGTTCGAACGGCCCGCGGCCCTGGCCGACGCCGTCAAGCTGGCCGAAGCCGGCGGCAAGCCCCTGGCGGGCGGCCAGACCCTGCTGGCCTCGATGAAGCTGCGCCTGTCGGCGCCCGAGCAGCTCGTCGACCTCGGCGGCATCAAGGAACTCACCGGCATCCGGAAGGATGGCGATGCCCTCGTCATCGGTGCCATGTCGCGCCACCTCGACGTGGCCAACAACGCCGAGGTGAAGGCCGCCTTCCCGGCGCTGGCCGACCTGGCCTCGCGCATCGGCGACCGGCAGGTGCGCGCGATGGGCACCATCGGCGGCTCGGTCGCCAACAACGATCCGGCCGCCTGCTATCCGAGCGCGGTGCTGGCAACCGGCGCGACGGTGATCACCACCAAGCGCGAGATCGCGGCCGACGACTTCTTCCTGGGCCTGTTCACCACCGCGCTCGAGGATGGCGAGCTGATCACCGCGATTCGCTTCCCGATCCCGAAGCGCGCGGTCTACGAGAAGCTGCGCCAGAAGGCCTCGCATTTCCCGCTGGTCGGCGTGTTCCTCGCGCAGTACGACAGCGGCGTGCGCGTGGCCATCACCGGTGCGGGCAACGGCGTGTTCCGGCACGCGGGGCTCGAGGATGCGCTGAACAAGAGCTTCACCGCCGCCGCCGCGGCCGGCGTGAAGATCGACGCCAGCGAGCTCAACACCGACCTGCACGCCACGGCGGCCTATCGCGCCAACCTGATCAACGTGCTGACGCAGCGCGCGGTGACGAAAGCGCTGGGCTGATCCAGCAGCCGTCGAACACGGGCTGACCGGACGCGAAGAACGCGAAGGTTTCGCGAAGGGCGCAAAAGAACATCCGAAGAAATTTCTCGGTTTCCCTTTCGCGCCCTTCGCGAAACCTTCGCGTCCTCTGCGTCCGGATGTCCGTTTCCCGGCGTCTTCCATGCGGCCGTGCATTACCCTAGGCCATGACCTTCGAGACCATCGACTCCCTCACCGACGGCCTGCTGCGCGCCGGCTACTACGCCGACCGCCGGCTCGCGACCGCCGTGTTCCTCGCGCTGAAGCTGCAGCGTCCGCTGCTGCTCGAGGGCGAGCCCGGCGTGGGCAAGACCGAACTCGCGAAGGCACTGGCCAAGGCGCTGCAGCGCGAGCTGCTGCGGCTGCAGTGCTACGACGGCCTCGAGCAGCGCGAGGCGCTCTACGAATGGAACTACGCGGCGCAGTTGCTGCACATGCGCGCGGTCGAGGCCTCGGGCGCGGTGCGCGACGTCGAGGCCGAGGTCTACCAGCCGCACTACCTGATCCGCCGCCCGCTGCTGCAGGCGCTGCAGGCGCCGGCCCCGGGCGCGGTGCTGCTGATCGACGAGGTCGACCGTGCCGACGAGCCCTTCGAGGCCTTCCTGCTCGAGTACCTCGGCGAGTACCAGGTCAGCATTCCCGAGCTCGGCACCATCCGCGCCGCGGTGGCGCCGGTCACCATCCTCACGAGCAACCGCACGCGCGAACTCAACGACGCCGTGAAGCGGCGCTGCCTCTACCACTGGCTCGACTATCCCGAGCGCGAACGCGAACTGGCCATCGTGCGCGCCCAGGTGCCGGGCGTGGGCGAGAAGCTGTCGGCGCAGGTGGCCGACTTCGCTGCCCGGCTGCGCAGCGCGCCCTTCGTCAACGCCTTCCAGCGCGCGCCCGGCATTGCCGAGAGCGTGGAGTGGGCGCGCGCGCTGATCGCGCTCGACACGGTCGAGCTCGATCCCGAGGTGGTGTCCGACACCGCCGGCATCCTGTTCAAGCAGCGCGACGACGTGGCGGCGCTGACGCGCGAGCTGGCGAGCGAGCTGCTGAAGCCGGAACCGGAGCAGGCCGGCGCTTGAGATGAAGCCGCCATGCAGCAACTAGGCGACGCCCGCACCGGCAAGCTGGCCGGCAACATCGCCGCCTTCGGCCGGGCGCTGCGCCGCGCGGGCGTGCGCACCGACGCCGCGCGCATCGCGCTGGCCGAGGAGGCCGCCACGCTGGTCGGCGTGGAGCGCAGGATCGACCTGAGCGCCGCGCTCGAGGCCGTGATGGTCAGCCGCGAGCAGGACCGGCGGGTGTTCCGCGAGCTGTTCGACGCCTGGTTCCGCGATCCCGAACTCGCCAACAAGCTGCTCGCGCAGATGCTGCCGAGCGCAGAGGGCAAGGCCGAGCCCTCGAAGCGCCGGCCGCGCGTGCGCGAGGCGCTGGCGGCGCCGCGCGATCCGCACAAGCCGGCGCTGGCCGCGCTGCCCGACAAGGAAGTCGAGTTCGACGCCGCCATGACCGCGAGCGACCGCCAGCGGCTGCACCACGCCGACTTCAACGCGCTGGGCGCGGCCGAGTACCGGCTGGTCGAGCGGCTCGCGCGCGACATCTCGCTGCCCGTGCCGCGGCTGCCCACGCGGCGCCTGCGCCCGGCCGGCGAGAACGGCCGCCATGCGCGCATGCACTGGCCCGGCGTGCTGCACGAGGCGGCGCGCACCGGCGGCGAGATGCTGCGCCTGCCGCGGCTGGCGCGGCGCGAACAGCCGCTGCCGCTCTTGGTGCTGGTCGACGTCTCGGGCTCGATGGAGCGCTATGCGCGGCTGCTGCTGGCCTTCCTGCACGCGGCCACGCGGCGCGCGGGCCGGCGCGACGTGTTCGCCTTCGGCACCGGGCTGACCGACCTCACGCCGGCCTTCCGGCTGGCCGACACCGACGACATGCTGGGCGCGGCCAGCCTCGCGATCGACGATTTCGCGGGCGGCACGCGGCTCGGCAGCTCGCTGGCCGAGCTGCGCCAGCGCCATGCGCGCCGGCTGACCGGCCGCCGCACGCTGGTGCTGGTCATCAGCGACGGGCTCGACACCGGCGAGCCGGCCCAGCTCGCGCAGGAACTGCAGTGGCTGAAACGCCATTCGCGCCGGCTGCTGTGGCTCAACCCGCTGCTGCGCTTCGAGGGCTACGCCCCTTTGGCGCGTGGGGCCGGCGTGCTGCACCGCCATGCGGACGCGATGCTCGCGGTTCACAATCTCAGCGCGCTCGAACAGCTGGCCGCGAGTCTCGCGGCACTGATGCGGTCGGGGCGCTAGCCGCCTTCGGGCCGCGGGACAGGATCACAAGAAGGAAACACCACCATGGAAATGCTCGGTAACCGCCGGCTCGCCATCACCCAGCAACAGGCCTGGGAGGCGCTCAACGACCCGGAAACGCTCAAGAAGTGCATTCCCGGCTGCGACAAGTTCGAGCTCACGGGTGAGAACACCTACAGCGTGGGCCTCGCGGTCAAGATCGGCCCGGTGTCGGCCAAGTTCAGCGGCAAGGTGATGCTCTCGGACATCGTCGCGCCCGACGGCTACAAGCTCACCTTCGAAGGGCAGGGCGGCGTGGCCGGCTTCGCCAAGGGCTCGTCGAGCGTGACCTTGCGGCCGCTGGCCGATGCCGCGCCGGCCGCGCCCGCGGATGCACCCGCGGCCGAGGGCGCCGAGGCGGCCCCGGCCGTCGCCCCCGCCGGCTGCGAGCTCGACTACACGGTGCAGGCCCAGGTCGGCGGCAAGATCGCCCAGCTCGGCCAGCGCCTGATCGACGGCGCGGCCAAGTCCACGGCCGACGATTTCTTCAAGCGCTTCGAAGCCGAGATGCAAAGTCGCTACGGCCCGCCGCCGGCCGCGGCGCCCGAGAACGCGGAGGCGCCGGCCGAGAAGACCGGCGCGGTGGCCGGCTTCATGAAGAAGATCGGCCTCGGCAAGAAATCGGACAAGGACGCCGAGCCCGGTGCGGGCGGCGAAGCCGGCGGCGGCTGAGACGGCCGACAGGCGCCGCTTTCCACGAAAGAAGACGCGATGGAAAACCTCGACGTGATGGTGCTTCGCACGCTGCGCGACTGGCGGCGTGCCGGCAAGCGCGCGCTGCTGACCACGGTGGTGCGCACCTGGGGCTCGTCGCCGCGGCCCGTGGGCTCGATCATGGCGCTGGCCGAAGACGGCGCGGTGGTCGGCTCGGTCTCGGGCGGCTGCATCGAGGACGACCTGATCGCGCGCTACAGCCATGCCCACGGCCAGGCCCAGGAGGTGCCGCTGGGCGCGCCGCCCGCGCTGGTGAAGTACGGCATCACGGCCGACGAGGCGCACCGCTTCGGCCTGCCCTGCGGCGGCACGCTCGAGCTGCTGCTCGAGTACGCGCCCGACGCGGGGGCGCTCGACACGCTGGTGTCGCAGCTCGAACAGGGCCGGCTGATGCGGCGCACCGTCGAGCTGGCCACGGGCGTGGTGCGGCTCGAGGAAGCCAAGGCGCCCGACGAACTCACGGTCGACGACACCGAACTGGCCAACACCTTCGGCCCCGAGTACCGCATGCTGCTGATCGGCGCGGGCCAGCTCGCCGAGTACCTCGCGACCATGGCCAAGTTCAGCGGCTTCGCGGTCACCCTGTGCGATCCGCGCGCCGAGTACCGCACCGCCTGGTCGCTGCCCGGCGTGCAGATCACCACCGAGATGCCCGACGATGCGGTGCTGGCCTTCCGGCCCGACCGCCGCAGCTGCGTGGTGGCGCTCACGCACGACCCCAAGCTCGACGACCTCGCGCTGCTCGAGGCGCTGCAGAGCGATGCCTTCTACGTGGGCGCCATCGGTTCGCGCCGCAATGCCGACGCGCGGCGCGACCGCATGATCGAGCACTTCGACCAGACCGCCGAATCGCTGGCGCGGCTGCGCGGGCCGATCGGCATCTACATCGGCAGCAAGACGCCGCCCGAGATCGCGGTCAGCGTGATGGCGGAGATCCTCGCGGTGAAGAACGCCGTGCCGCTGCCGCGCGAGATGGAAGTGGCGCGCGCCAAGGAACGGCTGCTGCCGGCCTGAGCCGCAGGGTCTATTCGACGCCGAGCAGGTCGTAGATGCGCCGCACGTAGAGGCCGAACTCGGCGCTGGTCTTGATGTGCAGCGTGCGCGGCGCTGGCAGCTCGATCGGAAAGAAGTCGGCCATGCGCGCCGGCCCCGCCGTGAGCACCGCGCAGTGCGAGCCGAGGAACACCGCCTCCTGGATGCTGTGCGTGACCACCACGAAGGTGGTGCGGCTGCGCTCCCAGATCCGCAGCATCTCGAGGTTCATCTTCTCGCGCGTGAGCGCGTCGAGCGCGCCGAAGGGCTCGTCCATCAGCACCAGCTTGGGTTCGTGGATCAGCGCGCGCGCGATCGCGGCGCGCTGCTGCATGCCGCCCGAGAGCTCGTAGGGCCGCTTGTCGGCGAAGCCCGCGAGGCCGACCATCTCGAGCAGTTCGTGCGCGCGCTGCGTCGCGGCCTTGCGGTCGAGGCCCAGGATGTCGGCCGGCAGCAGCACGTTCTCGAGGATGGTGCGCCACTTCAGCAGCAGCGGCTGCTGGAACACCATGCCCACGTCGCGACCCGGCTCGAAGGCCTGGCCGCCGCCGATCTCCAGCGTGCCGCCGTCGTGGCCGTGCAGCCCGGCGAGGATCTTCAGCAGCGTCGACTTGCCGCAGCCCGAAGGGCCGACCAGCGACACCATGTCGCCCGCGTGGATGTCCATCGTGACGTCGGAGACCGCGAGGAACTCCTGGTCGCGGCGGCGATAGACCTTGCGCAGGCCGCGCATGCGGATCAGAGGCACTTCGACCTCGGCGCGGACGGCGGTCGCGGTCATGCCAGCCACCGTGCGAGGTTGTCGCGCACGAAGGCGTCGTCGGCGAGGTCGCCGTGCGCGGCGTACACGCGGTCGATCTCCGCCGACTGGCCCGCGCCCAGGCCCTCGGCCGGATCGAGGCACCAGATGCCCTCGAGCAGCCCCTGGCGCCGCAGCACCTCGTGGCAGCCCGCGATGCAGCCGTGGAAATTGTTCGCCACGTCGAAGAAGGCGGCGTTGCAGTCGGTCACGCGCGCATCGAGCGCGAGCAGCTCGGGGCTCAGGTTGCCCTGGCCGGCCGCCAGCTCGGCCTGGATGCGCGCGAGCAGCTGCACCGCGCCCGCGGTCCACACCGACCAGTGGCCCAGCAGCCCGCCGCGAAAGCGCACCTGCACCGGCGCGCCGTCGCGCATGGCCGCGAAGGGCAGGGCGAGGTCGAGCACGATGTGGTCGTCGTTGCCGGTGTAGAGGAACACGCGCTCCTCGGCGCGCGCCTCGATCACGCCGCGCACCACGTCGATGGTGCGATAGCGGTTGAAGGGCGCGACCTTGATCGCGAGCACGTTCGGGATCGAGGCGAAGCGGCGCCAGAAGTCGCTCGACAGCACCGGGCCGCCGACCACGGTCTGCAGGTAGAAGCCGATCAGCGGGATCTCCTGCGCGACCGCCTCGCAGTGGGCGATCAACGCGTCTTCCGAGGCGCCGGCCAGCGCGGCCAGGCTCAGGAGGCCCGCGTGGTAGCCGAGCGAGACGGCGGTGCGCGCCTCGGCGCTCGCCTGCGCGGTGGGGCCGCAGAGGCCGGCGATCATCGCCATCGGCCGGTCGCTCCAGGCCAGGCGGTCGGCCATCGCGGCCTCGAGCACCTTGGCATAGAGGCCGCGCTCGCGGATCGCGAACTGCGTGGTGTGCACGCCGACCGCGAGCCCGCCCGCGCCGGCATCGACGTAGTAGCGCGTCAGCGCGCGCTGGCGCCGGCGGTCGAAGCGGCGTTCGGCATCGAGCGCGAGCGGATGGGCCGGGATCACGGTGCCCTTGGCGAGCAGCGCGAGCACGTCGGCGGGCAGGTCGGAGCGGTTCAATGGCATGTGCGAAGTCCTCAGCCGAACTCGGGGCCGGCAATGGCGTGGATGAACGAGGGATGACCGGCCGGCGCCGCCGTGCCCGCGGGCGGCAGCGCCATGCGTGCGAAGCCGCGCTGGGGTTCGAAGCCGGCCGCGCGCAGTGCCTGCGCGAGGCGCGCGCGGCCGTCGGGCACGTCGATCAGCACCGGGCCGGCGAGGCCCGCGAGCGCGCGCGGCAGCAGCGCGCGGGCATGGGCCTCGTCGGCCGCGAGCAGCGGGCCGACGTGATGGGCGACGCGGCCCTCGCGCACGAGGGCGAAGGCGCGGCCGTCGCGCACGCAGCGGCTGCCTGGGCGCGCGAGCAGGTCGGCGAGCACCTGGGGGCGGGCGAGGCCCAGGGCCTCGGTGTCGAGCGCGGCGAGCGGTGCGGCATCGGGCCGGTCGACCGGCGCGGGATCGGCCGCCTGCGCGAGCGCCTCGCGGCGCCAGCGCGTGAGCCGCCACAGCGGTGCGAAACCGAAGCTCGCATAGAGCGGCTCGCCCTGCGGCGTGGCATCGAGCATCGCGACGCGGCCCTGCGCGCGCACGCGCTCGAGGCAGTGCGCGAACACCGCGCGGCCCAGGCCCTGCCCGCGCGCGGCGGGGGCCACGAGGATCATGCTGATCCAGGCGGCGCCGGGCTGGTTGCGTGGTGCGTCGGCTGCGCGCTCCAGCGGCAGCACAGCGCCGCTCGCGACGATCGTTCCTTCAGCGTCGCGTATCGCATGCACGCTGCCGAGCCGCTCGAACAGCCGCCAGTCCGCCGCGAGCTGGTTCCAGCCGCTGGCCGCGACCAGCGCGTCCAGCTGCGGCAGCTCGCGCGGCGAGAGCGCGTCCAGCGTTTCGACGAGGGCGGTGGCGGGCACGGTGTCTTCCTTCAGTACTTGCCGTCGCGCGATTCGAACTTGGTCGGCTTGCCGTACTGGCGCTGCTCGCGCGCGATCCAGTCGGCGACCCAGCCCACGAGCTGCGACAACGGCACGCGCGGATAGCCGAACAGCCGCTCGGCCTCGCCGGTGTTCATGAGCCAGGCGGTGGGCGCCTCGCTGCCCGCGATCTGCACCGGCTTGCCGAAGCGGCGGCCGAACTCCTCGGCCAGCCAGCGGATCGAGGTGGTCTCGGGGCCGCTCACGTTGAGCGGCGAGGTCGGCACCGTCGCGGCCGCGAGGCAGCGCAGCGCCTGCGCGTTGGCGTCGCCCTGCCAGATCACGTTGACGTGGCCCATGGTCACGTCCACCGGCTCGCCGCGCCACACCTTGCCGGCCACGTCGGCCAGCACGCCGTAGCGCAGGTCGATCGCGTAGCTCAAGCGGAACAGCCGGCCCGGCGTGCCGTGGCGCTGCGAGAAGTACTCGAACATGCGCTCGCGGCCCACGCAGGAGTTGGCGTACTCGCCGGGCGGATTGGGCGCCTCGCTCTCGTGCGCGCCCTGGCCGATCACCGGCACGAAGGGATAGACGCAGGCGGTGGAGAAGGCCACGATGCGCGAGCCGCTGAAGTGCTGCGCCACCAGTGCGGGCACGTGCGCGTTCATGGCCCAGGTCAGCGGGTTGTCGGCATCGGCGCCGAACTTGCGCCCGGCCATGAAGACCACGTTGGGCGTGCGCGGCAGCTTCGCGATCGCCTCGGCGTCGAGCAGGTCGCAGGCCAGGGTCTCGATGCCGTTCGCCTCGAGCGCCTCGCGCACGCCGGCCTCGCTGAAGCGCGCCACCGCGATCACGCGCCGGCCCGGCATCGCGTTCTTCGCCAGCCGTGCGAGCGTCGGGCCCATCTTGCCGCCGACGCCGAGCACCATCAGGTCGCCGTCGATGCGCGCCATGTCGCGCAGCAGGTCGCGCGAGGGCGTGGCGAGGTAGTCCTCGAGCGCGGCCTCGGTGTCGAAGCGTTCGGGGAAGGGGAGGTCGTCGAGCACAGGCGTGGTGGTGTTCATTGGATTCGGGCGTCCTGGGTGATGAAGAGGCGCTCCAGCAGCAGCACCAGCAGGTAGAGCAGCACGCCCAGGCCGGTGATGAGGAGCACGGCCATGAAGACCGCGGGGGTGTCGAGCGAGGCCTGCACCTGGATCATCAGGTAGCCCAGGCCGCGCTCCGACGCGATGAATTCGCCCACCACGGCACCCGCGACCGCGAGGATGGTGGCGACCTTCATGCCCGAGAACACGTAGGGCAGCGAGCCCGGCAGCTGGATGTAGCGGAACAGCTGCCAGCGCGAGCCCTTGAGCGCGCGCACCAGGTCGAGCAGCTCGGGCTCGGTCTCGTTGAGGCCGCGGATCGTGGTCAGCAGGATCGGGAAGAAGCACAGGCTGAAGGTGATCAGGATGTTCGGCCCGATGCCGTAGCTGAACCACACGATCACCAGCGGGCCCATCGCCACCTTCGGGATCATGTTGAGCGTGACCAGCAGCGGGAAGGCCACCAGCATCAGCCGCCGGCTGGTGACGAACAGCAGCGCGCAGAGGATGCCGAGCACCAGGCCCAGCACGTAGCCGCCGAACACCTCGAGCGCGGTGACGCCGGTGTTCATGAGCCAGGCGTGCTGCGGATTGGCCAGCGTGGCGAGCACCTTCGACGGCGCCGGCAGCACGAAGGGCTGGATCTGGAAGGCGCGCACCGCGAACTCCCACAGCAGCACGGCCGCGACGTGCACCGCGACCACCACGGCCCAGCGCTGCCAGGCGGGGCGTTCGCCGGGCAGCGGCGCGGAGCTTGCGGTGGGCGGGGAGGCGCCGTCGGATGCCGTCATCTCAATTCCTGTGGAAGGAAACAATGCGGCGGATCATAGGCAGGCTGGCCGATCGAGTCAACCAACTAGTTGATAAAAAGCGGCGCGAGGGCCGCGGGCGCTCAGGGCCGCAGCGCGTTGAGCGCGAACTCGATCACGTGGCGCCGGCGCTTGAGCAGCGCGCCGCGCGCGTCGAGCGGCGTGCCGAAGATGGCCGACAGCGTGTGGTTGTTCGAGAAGAAGAAGTAGGAGATGCCGGCGATCGAGATGTAGAGGTTGATCGCGTCGAAGTCGGCGCGGAACACGCCCGCGGCCACGCCGCGCTCGAGCGTGGCCTCGAGCATCTCGATGAAGGGCGAGTGCATCTTCTGCAGCCGCTCCGACTCGTGCAGGTGCTCGCCGCGGTTGCGGTTCTCGTCGGCCAGCATGGCGATGAACTCGGGATGCTCGGCCAGGTAGTCGAAGGAGAAGGCCACCAGCTGCGCCATCGCCTCGCGCGGCTCGAGCGCGCCGAGCTCGAGCTTCTGCTCCTTCTCGCGGATCTCGGCATAGACCGATTCGAGCGCCACCAGGTACAGCCCCTGCTTGCTCTCGAAGTAGTGGTAGACGAGCTGCTTGTTCACGCCCGCGGCGGCGGCGATCTCGTCGACGCGCGCGCCCGCGAAGCCCTTGGTCGCGAACTCGGCGACCGCGGCGGCGATCAGCGCCTGCTTGGCGGCGACGGGGTCGCGCTCGCGGCGCGTGGCGACAGGAGCCGCGGGGGTGGCGGCGGGTGCGGCGGACTTGCGGGAGGTGGCGGAAGGCATGGTCGGATTCTGTCTCCAGGGCGGAAGGCTTCGATTGCCTGTCAACCAAACAGTTGGTAATATGAATTTCAGGATCTGTTTGTACCTTCTTTTGGAGTGAGCTGCATGAAAAAGCTGTTGTCGGTGGCTGGCGCCGCCGCCGTTCTCGCGCTGCAGGGGCCCGCGGCATTCGCCGCCGATTCCATGAGCCTGATGCTCAACTGGACGCCCACGGCGGACCATGCGCCGCTCTACTACGCCAAGTCCAAGGGCTGGTATTCGGAGGCCGGCATCGACCTCAACATCGAGGCCGGCAAGGGCTCGGCCGTGTCGGCGCAGCGCGTGGGCACGGGCGGCAGCGAGCTCGGCATCTCCGACCTGCCGACCACCATCCAGGCCCGCGGCAAGGGCGCCGACGTGAAGGCGCTGATGGTGATCTACGCCAACAGCCCGCAGGGCTTCTACTGGCTCAAGTCCTCGGGCATCCAGGGGCCGAAGGACTTCGCGGGCCGCAAGATCGGCAACCCGCCGGGCGACGCCGCGCGCCTGATGTGGCCGGCCTTCGCGAAGAAGACCGGGCTCGACCCGGCCAGCGTGAGCTTCGTCAACGTGAGCCCGCAGGCCAAGGTGGCGGCGCTCAAGAGCAAATCGGTCGACATCATCAGCGACTTCTACAACGAGCACGACCTCAAGGTGCGCGAGTTCGGCGACGACCTCGGCTTCCAGCCCTGGCGCACGGCGGGCGTGAACGTCTACGGCAACTCGCTGATCGTCAACGGCGCCTACCTCGCGAAGAAGCCCGAGCAGGTGAAGAAGTTCGTTGCCGTCACGCAGCGTGCCTACGCAGCCTGCGTGAAGGACTTCGCGCCCTGCCTGCAGGCGCTGACGGCGAGCGTGAGCGGCCTGTCGCCCGACAACCAGCGCGACCAGTGGGAACGCATCAAGCAGCTGATGCGCGACGACACCACCACCAAGGTGGCGCTCGGCGCCTTCGACGGCGCGCGCGTGAAGGCCGACTACGAGCTGGTCTCGTCGCTGATCGGCATCGAGAAGCCCTACGACCCCGCGCTGCTGTTCAGCAACGACTTCCTCGACAAGAACGTGCGCATGGCGCCCTGAGCGCCTGGCACGCCGCGGGCCTTCAGCCCTTGTAGGGCGGGATCGGCCCCTGGTCCGAGGGCGCGGGCGGCGGCACGTCGCCGTGCTTCTGCCGATCGCGGAACAGCGCGGCGCGCATCAGGAAGATGGTGGTGACGGGCGTGGTGAGCGCCACGAACAGCGCGATCAGGGTCGCGTGCAGGAACAGGCTGTGGCTCTGCACCGAGAAGTAGACGATGGTCGCGACCATCATCGACCACACGCCGCCGGTGGCGCCCAGGGTAGGCGCGTGGATGCGGCGGAAGAAGCTCGGCAGCCGCACCAGGCCGAAAGAGCCGATGGCCGCGAAGGCCGCGCCCAGCACGGCGAACACGCCGGTGACGACCTCGGCCCACAGCGGCAGCGGCCCCACGATGAAATCGCTCATTCGATGACCTCCCCGCGCAGCAGGAACTTGGCCATCGCCGTCGAGCTGACGAAGCCGAACAGCGCGATCAGCATCGCGGCGCCGAAGTACACGTCGCTCGCGTAGACGATGCCCAGCACCAGCATCATCAGCATGCCGTTGATGTAGAGGCAGTCGAGCGCCATCACGCGGTCCTGCGCGGTGGGGCCGATCAGCAGGCGCGCGACGGCGCACAGCATCGCCACCGCGAGCAGGAACAGCGCGAACTTGAGCGACCAGAAGAGGATGGGCGTCATGATTCGAAGATCTCCATCAGCGGACGTTCGTAGCGGCTCTTGATCTGCGCGATGAAGGCCGCCTCGTCGTCGAGGTCGAAGACGTGGATCAGCAGGGTGCTGCGGTCGAAGGCCACCTCGCCCCAGGCGGTGCCGGGCGTGAGGCACATGATCATCGCGAGCACGGCGAGGCCGTTGGGGTCGCGCAAATCGAGCGGTATGCGCAGGAAGTTCGAATGGATCCGGTCGCTGCGGCGCGTGAGCAGCGCGCGCGCCACCGCGAACACCGACAGCGACATGTCGTAGAGCACGACGGCCGACAGCCGCAGCGCCACGCCGGGCCGGCGCATGCGCACGGTGGCGGGCCGCAGGCCCTTGGTCAGCAGCGGCACGACGACCGCCAGCAGCAGGCCCGACACCAGCGTGCTGGCCTCGAGCGACTGGTTGAGCAGCAGCCAGACGACGAACAGCGCGACCGACAGCGGCGGGGAGGGGATCAGGCGCTTCATGGCGTGCCGGCCTTCGTATCGCCCTTGGGCGCCGGGTTCGGCACCTGCCGCGCGCCCATCACCGCTTCGCGGTAGGCGCTCGGCGTGCGCAGGCCCTCGGCGGTGGCCATCGCGTGGCGCAGCACCGGCTCGGACCAGACGGTGAGCGCGATGCAGGCCGCGATCAGCCCGGCCACCGGCAGCACCTCGAGCGCGGGCAGCGAGGGCAGGTTGCCGTGCGGCTGGGTCCAGAAATGGCGGATGCCGGTGCGGGTCAGCGCGATCAGCGCGAGGAAGCCCGAGGCGATCAGCAGCACGAGGAAGGTCCAGTCGGCGGCGGTGAGGGCGGCGCTCGAGCCCATCAGCCCCGAGAGCATCGCGAACTTGCCGACGAAGCCCGACAGCGGCGGCAGGCCGGTGAGCAGCAGCGTGCAGATCATGAAGCTCAGGCCCAGGAAGGCCACGCCGGCCGGAATGGCGCGGCCGTAGAGCGCCTGCGCGTCGTCGTCGAGGTTCACGTCGCTCAGCGCGCTCAGGTCCTCGGCCAGGAAGGGGGCGGTGCCGGCGGCCTCGTGCGGCGCCACGCTCATGCCGGCGTTGCGCCAGCGCTCGATCATGTCGATCAGCAGGAAGAAGGCGGCCACCGCGAGGGTGGAGCTCAGCATGTAGAACAGCGCGCCGGCCCAGACATCGGGCTGACCGAGCCCGACCGCGGTGAGCAAGGTGCCGGCCGAGATCAGCACGCTGAAGCCCGCGAGGTTCGACAGCCGCTGCGTGCCGACGATGCCGATGGCCGCGACGAACAGCGTGGCAATGCCGGCGCCGATCAGCACCACCTGGCCGAACTCGGCCGAGGCGCCGGTGTCGGGCGCGAACAGCACGGTCCACAGCCGCAGCACGGTGTAGACGCCGAGCTTGGTGAGCAGCGCGAACACCGCGCCCACCGGCGACACCGCCGCGCTGTAGGCCGGCACCAGCCAGAAATTGAGCGGCCAGGCCCCGGCCTTGGCGAAGAAGGCGGTGAACAGGATGGCCGCGGCCGCGTGCACCAGGCCGCGGTCGCCGGGCGCGAGCTGGGCGATGCGCAGCCCCAGGTCGGCCATGTTGAGCGTGCCGGTGGCGCCGTACAGCATGGCCGCGCCGATCAGGAACAGCGAGGAAGCCGCGAGGTTGATCGCGATGTAGTGCAGCCCGGCCTGAACCCGCAGCCGGCCCGAGCCGTGCAGCAGCAGGCCGTAGGAGGCGGCCAGCATGACCTCGAAGAACACGAACAGGTTGAACAGGTCGCCGGTGAGGAAGGCGCCGTTCAGGCCCATGAGCTGCAGCTGCAGCAGCGGATGGAAGTGCACGCCCGCGCGGTCCCAGCGCGAGGTGGAGTAGATCGAGGCGGCGAAGGCGATCACGCCGGTCAGCGCCACCATCATGGTCGAGAGCCGGTCGGCCACCAGCACGATGCCGAAGGGCGCGCGCCAGTTGCCCGGCAGGTAGACGCCGATCGAGCCCGGGCCGCCGCCGGTGTCGGCCGCGTTGACCCAGCGCAGCAGCGCCAGCGCGGCCATGAGGCCCACCAGGCCCGAGACCACGCTGAGGAAGGACTTGGTACGGCGGCGCTGCTCGCCCAGCAGCAGCATCAAGGCGGCCGTGAGCATCGGCACCAGGATCGGCACCGCCACCAGGTGCGGCATGCTGATGTCGAGCAAGCGGTCGAGCAGGCTGAAGAGCTCGGTCATTCGCGCGCCTCCTCCTGCTCCTGGCGCTCCTCGCCGTCCACGTGGTCGGTGCCGGTCAGGCCGCGCGAGGCCAGCAGCACCACCAGGAACAGCGCGGTCATCGCAAAGCCGATCACGATCGCGGTGAGCACCAGCGCCTGCGGCATCGGGTCGGCGGTGTTGGCCAGGGTGGCCGCGAAGCCGGGGATCAGCACCGGCTCGCTGTCGACCTTGAGCCGGCCCATGCTGAAGATGAAGAGATTGACCGCGTACGAGATGAGCGTGAGGCCCATGATGACCTGGAAGGTGCGCGGACGCAGCAGCAGGTAGACACCCGAGCCGGTCAGCACGCCGATCGCGAGGGCGAGCACGATTTCCATCAGCGCGCTCCCTCCGGCGTGGCGCCGGCCGCCAGCGCATCCGCTTCGGCCTGCGCCTCCTTCTCGGCCTGCTCGTCGGCCCAGCGATGGCTGCGCACCGACTGGTGCGCGAGCGCGGTGAGGATCAGCATGGTGGCACCGAGCACCAGCGCGAACACGCCGATGTCGAAGAACAGGGCGCTGGGCACGTGGATGTCGCCGAGCACCGGCAGGTGCAGGTGGGCGGTGTGCGTGGTCAGGAAGGGGTAGCCGAGGAAGACAGCGCCGCCGCCGGTGCCCAGCGCGAACAGCAGACCGATCGCGATCCAGCGGCGCGGGTAGATGCGCAGGTGCTCCTCCACCCACTCGGTGCCCGAGACGATGAACTGCAGCACCAGCGCCACCGACATCACCAGCCCCGCGACGAAGCCGCCACCGGGCGCGTTGTGGCCGCGCATGAAGAGATAGACCGCCACCAGCACCGACAGCGGCAGCAGCAGGCGCACCAGCACCGCGGGCACCATCAGGTAGCCGACGGCGGTGTCCTTGGCGCGGCGCGGGTTCAGCAGGTCGCTGCTGCCGTCGTCGGCCTGGGCGCGCTGCTGCGGCGGCAGCGCCATCGATTCGACCGCGGGCCGGAAGCGGCGCAGCAGCGCATAGACGGTGAGCGCCACCACGCCGAGCACGGTGATCTCGCCGAAGGTGTCGAAGCCGCGGAAGTCGACCAGCATCACGTTGACCACGTTGGTGCCGCCGCCCTCGCTGAGCGCGCGCTCGAGGAAGAAGGGCGAGATGCTCTGCGGGAAGGTGCGCGTCATCATGGCCCAGGCCAGCGCCGCCATGCCGCAGCCCGCGACGGTGGCCACCAGCAGGTCGCGGCCGCGCCGGCCCCAGGGGCGCAGGCGCGCGCTCGCGGTCTGCACTGCGTCCTTGCTGCGCATCGGCAGCCAGCGCAGGCCCAGCAGGATCAGCACGGTGGTCACGGCCTCGACCACCAGCTGCGTGAGCGCGAGGTCGGGCGCCGAGAACCAGATGTAGGTGACGCACGAGACCAGGCCCGCGCCCGCGGCCAGCATCAGCGCCGCGAGCCGGTGGAACTTGGCCTGCCAGGCGGCGGCCAGCGCACAGACGCCGCCGATCAGCCAGGTCATGGCGAACATCGGCGAGAAGGGCAGCAGTTCGCGCGTGCCGGCGGCCGCGGGCGTCTGCTTGAGCGCCGCGAAGGCGCCGGCCACGGCCACCACCACGAGCAGCAGTAGCTGGGTCTGCATGCGGCGCGTGCCGAACAGGCGCCGGCTGCGGCGGCCGGCTTCGCTCAGCAGCGCGATCAGGTGCTCGAAGATCACCTGGCCGTCGAAGCGGTGCAGGAGCGGCGTGTGCTCGAGGCCGCCGGCCGCGCGCTGGCGGCGCTGCAGCAGGTAGAGCCCGGCGCCGCCCGCCAGGGCGACGAAGCTCATCAGGAGCGGCAGGTTGAAGCCGTGCCACACGGCCAGGCTGTACTCGGGCAGGATGCCGCCGACCACGGGCGCGGCCGCGGTGGCCAGCATCGGGCCGACCGACCAGGCCGGCGCCACGCCCACCACCAGGCAGATCAGCACCAGCAGCTCGACCGGCACGCGCATCCAGTGCGGCGGCTCGTGCGGCGGCTTGGGCACCTCGTTGCCGCAGGGCGCGCCGAAGAACACGTCGAACACGAAGCGCGCCGAGTAGGCCACGCTGAAGATGCCGGCCAGCGTGGCGATCAGCGGCAGGCTGAAGTCGACCCAGGGCGTGGACTGGATGAACACCGTCTCGGCGAAGAACATCTCCTTCGAGAGGAAGCCGTTGAGCAGCGGCACGCCGGCCATCGAGGCGCTGGCGATGATGGCCAGCGTGCCGGTGATCGGCATCAGCTTCATCAGGCCGCTGAGCTTGCGGATGTCGCGCGTGCCGGTCTCGTGGTCGATGATGCCGGCGGCCATGAACAGCGAGGCCTTGAAGGTCGCGTGGTTCATGACGTGGAACACCGCCGCCACCGCCGCGAGCGGGCTGTTGAGGCCCAGCAGCAGGGTGATGAGACCGAGGTGCGAGATGGTCGAGTAGGCCAGCAGTGCCTTGAGGTCGCGCTGGAACATCGCGATGAAGCCGCCGAGCAGCAGCGTGATCGCGCCCGCGCCGCCCACCAGCCAGAACCACTGCTCGGTGCCCGAGAGCACGGGCCACAGCCGTGCCATCAGGAACACGCCGAGCTTCACCATGGTGGCCGAGTGCAGGTAGGCCGACACCGGCGTGGGCGCGGCCATGGCGCGCGGCAGCCAGAAGTGGAACGGGAACTGCGCGCTCTTGGTGAAGGCGCCCAGCAGGATCAGCACCAGCGCCACCGGGTACAGCGCATGGGCGCGGATCACGTCGCCCGAGGCCAGCACCACGTCGAGCTCGTAGCTGCCGACGATGCGGCCCAGCACCAGCACGCCGGCCAGCAGGCACAGCCCGCCTGCGCCGGTGACCGTGAGCGCCATGCGCGCGCCGCGCCGGGCATCGCGCCGATGGTGCCAGTAGCCGATCAGCAGGAACGAGAACAGGCTGGTGAGTTCCCAGAACAGCACCATCTGGATCAGGTTGCCCGAGAGCACCACGCCCATCATCGCGCCCATGAACGCGAGGAAGAACGAGAAGAAGCGCGGCACCGGATCGGAGGCCGACATGTAGTAGCGCGCGTAGAGCACCACCAGCGTGCCGATGCCCAGCACCAGCATGCAGAACAGCCAGGCGAAGCCGTCCATGCGGAACACCAGGTTCAGGCCCAGCGCGGGCAGCCATTCGATCTCGTGGCGCAGCACGTTGCCGTTGGCGAGCCGCGGAAAGAGCCACGCCGTCTGCACCGCGCAGCCCAGCGCGACCAGCCCCGCGAGCGTGGACTCCCGGTTGCGCGCGTTCGACGGCATCAAGGCCGCCAGCACGCTGGCAAGGAACGGGAGTGCGACGAGCAGGACGAGGGGCATTGCGGTCGATTCTATCGGCCGCCTCTATCGGCGCCGGTATCTATAACCGCAGGACATAAGGCGGTTTTTTCGTGGCCGATCAGGCCGACAAGACCTGCACGGTGCGGATGCCCAGCCAGGTCAGGCACAGCGATCCGCCCAGGTGGGCGGCGGCCGTGACAAGGGCCACGCCGAGCCGGCCTTCGAGCAGCATGGTCGTGACTTCGGCCGAGAAGCTCGAGAAGGTGGTGAGGCCGCCGAGGAAGCCGGTCACCAGCGCGAGCCGCCAGACCGGATCGAGGTTGGGCAGCAGCTGGAAGGTGGCGACGGCCAGGCCGACCAGGTAGCCGCCGATCAGGTTGGCGGCCAGCGTGCCCCAGGGCATGAGGCCGCCGACACCGAGCCAGAGCGCGAGGCCCCAGCGGGACAGGGCGCCGATGGAGGCGCCGACGCAGATCGCGAGAATCGGAACGAGCATGCGGCGATTGTCGGCCCGGGGCGTGAAAGCTTCAGGGCGCCATCTGCTGCGGCAGCCAGGTCACGAGCTGCGGCACGAAGTAGATGAGCAGCACCGCGGCCACCATCAGGAAGAACATCGGCAGCGTCACGCGCGCGATGTACAGCAGGTCCTTGCCGGTCATGCCCTGCAGCACGAACAGGTTGAAGCCCACCGGTGGCGTGATCTGCGCCATCTCGACCACCAGCACGATGAAGATGCCGAACCAGATCGGGTCGATGCCCGCCGCGGTCACGGTCGGCATGATCACGCCCATGGTCAGCACCACCATCGAGATGCCGTCGAGGAAGCAGCCCAGCACGATGTAGAACAGCGCGAGCATCGCCACCAGCTGGAACTTCGACAGGCCCAGCGAGCCGATCCATTCGGCCAGGTGGCGCGGCAGGCCGATGTAGCCCATGGCCAGCGTGAGGAAGGCCGCGCCCGCGAGGATCAGCGCCATCATGCAATA